>OEFA01000121.1_pt1 | contig 32527 bp, 39 predicted proteins | sample 1495601 | NCBI WGS metagenome assembly OEFA01 (sample SAMN02324081, study PRJEB22366) | human gut metagenome | biome: human | place: Canada: Ontario | collected 2010-10
TGTGCGCTGCGCAGAGATGAATTTGAAAGTCGAGATCGACAGAATTAACAACCCCAAACAAGAATAACCATGCAGAAGATAATATTTAACGACCGATACGGACTGACGGATGCGGTCATCGAGGGGCGAAAGACCATGACGAGGAGGATAGAGTTATGAAAAAGATAGACATTACAGGAAACAGATACGGCAGATTGACTGTCATGCGTGAAAACGGCAAGCGTGGCAAGAGCGTCTTGTGGCTATGCCGATGCGATTGTGGAAGAGAAATCAATGCCATTGCATATAATTTGAAAAATGGACATACTCAATCTTGTGGCTGTCTCCAAAAAGAAACACGGTCTTTAAGCCATTCTACTCATAAAGATTCTACGAGTAGATTGTATCGTATATGGAGGCACATCAAAAGCAGATGCCTGAATCCCAATGTTCGCCACTATCAATATTACGGAGGCAGGGGTATATCTATTTGCCCCGAGTGGGAGAACTCGTATGAATCTTTTAGGGATTGGGCTTTGTCCAACGGTTATGATTCCACACTAAGCATCGACCGCGTAGACGTTAATGGCAACTACGAACCCGGGAACTGCCGTTGGGCTAATGCAAAAGTTCAAGCCAATAATAAGACCTGCAATCGTCTTATCGAATATAATGGCAAAATACGAACCTTATCCGAGTGGTCGGAGATTTTAGGCATTGCTCACATTACATTGTCTAAAAGGATTGACGATTATGGGTGGGATGTTAAGAAAGCGTTTGAGACCCCATTAAGAAGAAAAATACCCCACGAAATAATCCAATGTGCTTGTGGATGTGGAACTATGATAGAACGATATAGCAAGAATGGAAGAGAACGAAGATTTGTGATTGGCCATAATAATAAGCTCCGCATGCAGCAAAGCCTTCGCCGCGCTGATCGACAAGGTGCCCGGCCGTGGAACATGGGATCGGAACCCGTGGGTGGTGGCTTACGAATTCGAATTGGTGAAATGAGCGATTTGATCTGTCAAATAGTCACCAGTAAAATATATGCTTACGTGGCTGAGGTATACGGGCCGCCCACGTTTTGGGATGGCAAGTGGTGTCTTATGGTTTATGTACTATGGCGGGATAATGGGTGCCCAATACGCGAAGGAATGGTGCTAAAGTTCGACACCAAAGAAGAGGCGGAACGGGTGAAAATTGGGACGATAGCGAAGGATAAAACACTTTTTGAATTGGTGAAATAGTATGAAATTAGCAATTACAATATGCAGACCGTGTAAACCTAAGTGTCTGTATGAATTTACTGGTGATATAGAGACAGTACGTGAAACTTATGTAGTTGATGTGCCTAATATGCCGAATGCGGTTGTCGAGGCTGCGAATGAGGGTAATGCCGAAGGCTGTGTTGTAGGTATATCGTTTATAAAGGAGCCATGAAATTCACAACCCCATGCTTTGTCCGTGTCGAGGATGCGGAAAAGCGAAAGGAGCTGACTGAATGGTTGGAAGGAATCGGGTATTATGTATGCTCCTGCTGCTTGTTTGGAGGCTGTAACACCCTGCATTGCTGTGGGATTGATCGGCTTAAAATCGCTTACGAGGTGCACGGGATCTGCGACTACGACGAGGAAACCCGATATTCCATCGACCAGTTCAAGGCCGAAATTGCCGAGAGTTGCTATCCGAGTTACGACTGCGGCACTAACATCGCCCTATTCAAGGCACTGGCGGCGATGAACGACGAGAACGATTATATGCAACTCTTTATCAACAAGAGCAACAGATATCGGTGGGTATTTTGCAACGCCCAGCGGTTATTTGATGCAGTTGCAAAAGAGTGCGATTGGCGTAAAGCCACGGCCGCAGAGATTGTCGAACATTTCAAGAAATAGCGAGATTCTCGCAAAATCTCGAAAAACTGAAAAATTATGAGAAAATTTGACTTAGAGGCCGCCAAGCGAGGTGCGGCCGTGTGCACGAGGGACGGGAGGAATGCGCGAATTATCGCATTTGACTGCAAAGGGTGCGGCAGGAAGCCCATATTGGCCTTAATTGATATGGGCGATTGGGAGCAAAGCGCCTCATGGACAGAACGAGGTGAAATCATTGAAGATTTCAAAGACGCTTCCGACCTGATGATGCGCGACGACGACTACGCCGAGAAGCTGGCGCGGGGAGAGTACGGGAACCATATCGAGGATAAGCTCGAAAAGGTTGATCCAACTATTAAGGAAAACTTAACAGTTGACCGGGAGTACTGGCGGAGGGTGTATGCCGGGCAGATGATGGCAGCTACGTTTCCTGTGCTTGTCTCTGATGGCTGGCAGGCTAAAGGTGAGTGCGCAAACATACCAGCTGAAACACTGATTGCTCGTCAGGCTATCGACTTCGCCGATGCCCTCCTTGAAGAGCTGGAGAAAACGGAGAAGAAATTATGGAAAAGTAATATAATGAAAGGCCTACAACCATAATAGTTTGGCTGGTCGTAATACTGGCAATAATAGTTATGATCGCCTTTACCGGAATCAAACCGGCAATGTAAAGGGCTCCCTGATCCGGAGCCCTTTATGTTTGTGGCGCTCTCAAGCCCCACCTTTGACACATCACTCCAAAGGTAGCAACTTATTTCGATAAAAGCAAATGGGGAGAAGGGCGGAAGGGCGGCCAACTATCGCCGACTATACGGTATGGACAAATGAACTGAGCCGGGAAGAACTGATGATAATTATACACGGCATATGCAATCATCGGATCAACCAAGCGAAGAGGAAGCTCCAGTTTTTGCGGGCGCAGCGCGACAGGCGCCGAGCCACGCGGGGTAAATACAGGGAACCGAATCCGCCTATTTCGTGGCGGAGGTTTAAAACAAAGGAAAGAGATCATATTGACGGACGGCAACAGGAGTTGCCACTATTTTTATAGAATATGGATAGTTTGCTCATGCAAGTTATGCGGGATCGCCAATCCGACGCGATGCTATTGATTAGCGCATCAGATTTGCGTACCTTTGCAAATGTGCTCATTCAGGAGACAGGGGATAGCGTTGCTGAAAAAACATTCAGTGCCGTGAAAGCAGCTATGGGTGATAAGATAAAGTATTGTACCCGTGGAGAGGCGTCCGAGATTTTAGGAGTGTCCTATCCGACATTGCATCGGTGGGAGAAAGAAAAGTGTCTAATCCCGGTAAGAATAGGACGAAAAGTGCTATATTTGCGTAATGAAGTGGACGCATTCAAAGCACGAGGACGCACACGAAGTTTGGGAAAATGAAGTGAAAACCTGTATTATATCGCCAAAAATAAGCCAAAAACATGAATAATAAAAATAGCAACCATCAGATTGTCAGATGATTGCTATTTTGAAATTGTAGTCCCGACGGGACTATAGGTAATGTTATCTCATGAAATCATTGGGATTGCATAAAGCAACAAAAATTGGCTGCAATGGTGTGTATCGGCATCTTTACAGATGTCATGAAACGACCGAAATATCACCAGATAAAGTATAAGTCGCCAAAAAGTCGCCAAAAATTATTGAAGTAATATATGGTTGTTTATATTTGCATCCGTGCAAATATAACAATTATGGCGACAATTTACTATTCACTCTCTGCCAAGGAGAATACATGCGGTTTACACGAGGTGCTGATTCGGTTTACTCACGGACGCCTTAACCAGCGTGCCAAGACCGGTATTTTCGTGCTGCCTGAATATTGGAGCGCCAAGACACAATCGGTTTCTGTTCCCCGTTACAGGATGATGTCTCCTGCCCAACAAGAGATCGTCGAACAGGCAAACGAGGCACATTCTAAAATATCGGCATTGACATCTTTTGTCATGCAATCGTTCATAGAGGCAGGAGCAGGGAAGGTTAGCTTGCCTCCGAGTTGGCTCAGGGATGTTATTACGCCTTATTCTGTAGGATTGTCGCAAGACAGGGATATATGGGCACACTTTGAAAGTTACGTATCCAAGAAGGGGTTTTCTGAGCGCCGTAAGATGGCATTCAATGTTCTTATGAGGGCTCTCAAGCGCTACGAGTTGTACAAAAGGATTTTCGACCGCACCTTCACCCTTTCGCTGGGGATGCTAACGCCCGAGGTATTGGATGACTTTGAGGACTTTTATCGCCGGGAGCACGATATATGCGAGGAATATCCGCATATCTATGCTTTGGTGCAGGATTCGAGGATACCACACCAGCGTGGCCACAATACGGTTGTCAGCAAGATGATTCTCTTGCGGGCTTTCCTGAATTGGGCCGCAAACAATGACCTGATCCAAACTAATCCTTTCCGGAAGAAGGAGATAAAACAAGCTGTATATGGTTCCCCGATCTATATCACAATCGCCGAGCGGAACAAGCTATACCATACAAACCTATCCAGGCATCCACGACTGGCGGTACAGCGGGATATATTCGTATTCCAATGTCTCATAGGGTGTCGCGTGGGGGATTTGATAGCCTTGAAACGGAGCAACGTAGTAAAAGGTGCTGTTGAGTATATCCCGCGCAAAACGAAGGAAGGCCATCCGGTGACGGTGCGTGTCCCGTTGAACAATCTTGCAAAGGAGATAATCAATAAATACGCATCCCCTGACAATGCACTACTGCTCCCCTTTATTTCGGAGCAAAAATATAACGAGGCAATTAAAAAATGCTTCCTTGCTGCCGGATTGAAACGCATGGTAAGTGTACTCAACCCCGTCACCAGGGAGCCTGAGCAAAAACCGCTCTACCAAGTTGCGTCATCCCATATGGCGCGCCGTACTTTTATCGGGAATCTGTATAAGCAGGTCAAAGACCCTAACCTTGTGGGCTCTTTGTCGGGGCATACCGAAGGCAGCAAAGCATTTGCCCGCTACCGCGACATAGACGAGGAGATGAAAACCGATCTGGTGAAACTTCTGGAATAATCAAATCGTATTCATCAACTCGCATACGACGGCAGCGAATATGGGTGCGCAGCATTCGCTCACTTCGAGCATCGCCATCCAGTATTGGGTGTCATCTTTTTCCATGTCCATTACATTTACAACAGGTGAATTGGTGCACATCTTCCCATAGTGCCTGGTTTATTTCGCCGGTAAGGTATGCTACATCTTCTCCGGCCATCGGCAGGCCGAGAGTAAGGGCTACATCGTCTACGAGGTGCCGCAGTTCGTGCTCAAAGCTGTTAAGAAATTCCCACGGCGAGGAGTGCATCCCTATTACGATGACACTTTGCCGATGCTCCTTGTTGGAGTAGGTGAATCCCGTATCCATTTCGCACTTCACCATATTCCCCTGTACGCGATGAAGAACCGTATCGGGGCATCCGATGTCGGTAAGGGACTTGAGTATTTCGCCCGTATAGTAGCACGTCACGGCATAATATATGCGCAACGTCCATCCATACTTGTGAATACTCAAGTCCCGAATCTTCATTTTTCCTCCCTTTTCCCGTACTTGCGCCAGTTTCGCGCCAGTCTCCTTCGTTGCGCCCGGTTGAAGCGCTTGTTCTCGAATACGTCGTTCACCGCCCCGGCCAGTTCTTGGTACTTGTCGGCAGGCAGGTTACGGACGAGCGTTGCGATATTTTTCATTTATTTCGCCGTTGTCGTTTGTGAATTCGCTGATCTGGGGATATTCTTCCATGGCTACATCATCTCTTCCCACAGAATGGGTGTTCCCGAGCCGATGGTATCGGCATAGTAGCGTGTAAATGGCAAGCCGTCGTATCCGTCTTCATCGTCAATATAGTCACGTATGAACATCGCCAGGTATTGTGGATTAGGTATCGACGACCCGAAATAATCCGACAATGCCATGTTGCAGACGTACACGCAGTCATACCCCTTATCCTTTTTGAGTTCGATGCCGTACTGCTTGAGCAGCGCATCCACCTTATCCTTAGAATAGGGCTCTATCTTCTTGCCGTTCCTGTCCTTCATGCGGGATACGGCGAATTCGCACATCTTCTTTGAAAAGTGCCAACCGTAATTTTCGAGATATTCCCGGAACCCTGCCGGGAAGTTTTCATGTGTATCTAACCTGTCCATATTTTTCGATTTAAAATAGGAGAGGGCACTGCGGCCCTCTCCCTCCGGTTTACCGCCTGCGATACCGCGAATAGGGGCCTGTACCCCTTACGCCACGGCGTTCGCCGTAGGCGTCGTCATACTCATACCCGCCGCGGTCATACTCGCCACGTTCGCCGTAGCCGCCACCTTGTCCGTAGCCGCCACGCTCACCGTATCCGCCACGGCCTTCACGCCGGCCTTCTTCAAAGCCTTCTTCGTAGGCGCGTCGGAGCTCTCGCTCCATCTCCTCTTCGTGGCCGCCGAAGCCGCCACGGCCTTCACCTATGATTCTCCAACCCATAGTTACTTTGTTTTTGCAGGTGGTTCAGACTTGACAAGGCTCCTCAGTTCTTCCGCTGTCGGTATCTGGCTCAGCCGTTCGTTCATGTCAGCGAGCATCTTCCGCAACTCCCTGTTTTCGGCTTCGAGCTCTTTTGAACGCGCAGCTTCGGGATCGAGCTGCATCAGGATCTCATCGTAGACCTTCAGGTTGGCTTTGTGCCTGTCGAATGATTCCACGATGTCACGGCTTGCCTGCTGTGCCTCCATGATGGTCGGTTTCAACACTTCACGTGTCGTCGCTACGGTAAGGCCGTCTTTCGAAACGATGTCCGCTTGCATAGGGACGCCCCAGGGCTCGTTGCCCTCTATCGAGATGTTGATGAATTGCGGCATCGGCGAGAATTGCCCGGGCTTTTGGGGCGGGAAATACGGTGCCGATACATCTTTTACGTTGGCTATATAAAACTTAGGCTGTTCCCTGTTGTCGAAAACGTAGACTAAGGAGCCTTTTCTCAAGTTCTGAAACATCTTGGTTAATGATTTGTGAAAGGTAGGGGAGAAGGAGCCCTCCTCCCCGTCTTTCGGTTTTTACTTCGTTGCTTTTGCCGCTGCCGGCGCCGCTGCGTCGCTATTTGCCTGTGCGGTTCCTGCTGTGGACTTTACCCCAAGCAAACGGAAGATTCCCGCACACTTGTTAAAGTACACCAGGTGCTCCGTATAGGCACTCGTCTCGCCTGCCGCCGTCTGGTTTGTGATGTCGCTGCCCACGGTTTGCGTCCCTTTGTTATCCACTACAGGAACTTTGGCAGTCCCGGTAGTGGTGTTGGGGGATGTTACCGTGCTTCTCGCCGACCCGGAGGTCGGAACCACGACATTTACGGCATACCCACTTTCGGCTTCCGTGACCGGGTGGCGCACTTTCCATAGAAGGATTCCCTCATTGGGCAGTGCACGCCAGGCGCAGGGGTTGAACCCGTAGTCCACGGTTTCGGCCTCTGCGGAAGCCTTTCCGGTCGTGGCGAGCGTGTATATGCCTCCGATGTCGAGGCGAGGTACGAATTGCGGAACAACGACTTTTATGTCAGCTTGTAAAGGATACATACTTGCCTCCTTTCCTTGCTAAAATAAAGTGCCTGCACACGCCGGGGCGGCAGTCACGGCCACAGTGGGCGTCGTGCAACAGTTGGGGTTCTGCACGATGTATGCAGGAACCGGTGCCGGAGCACGGAGCTGACTGACGATGTTGGCCGTCTGTGCCTGCTGCGAAGCGGCCAGGGCAAGGTTGCTGTTCTCCTGGCGGAGCATGTCGATCTTGTTTTGCATCTCGCGCATCTCCAGTTGGCAAAACCGGTCGTTGATGATCTGCGTCTGCGCGTCGATCTTGGCACCCAGAATGTTGAACTGTGTGTTTGCCGAAGATTGCAGCGTGTTGGTCTGGTTGACCGTTGCGAGCTGGCTCTCGTATCCCATCTTGGTGATGGATTCCCTGAGATCGCAGCAGCACGAGGCGATCTGGTTGCCGATTTGGCATCCCATCGACTGTACAGCGTTGATGATCTGCTGGCTTGACATGCCGAGGGTGCCCTGGATGTTGCACAGCGTGTTCTGAATCTGCTGCGTAGAGCAGTTGAGCGACGATGCCAGCTGATTGATGGCTGCGCCGTTCCCTTGGATTGCGTTCATAAGAAGTTCCCGTCCGGCGTCACCGTTGAGCTGCGCAGGAAGGCCATTGGCGTTGTTACCGCCGAAGCCGTTGCCACCAAAGCCGCCCCAGCAGAAGAACAGCAGGATGATCCAGATCCACCAGCACCCGTCACCGCCCCATGCACCACGGTTATTATTACCGTTCATGAGTGCCGCTACGAGGTTGGGATCCATGCCCTTGTTGCCCATCATTGACGAGACGAGAGCCGCGATGTCAAGGCCGCCACCCGAGCCGCCTCCATCGAAAATATAAGTTTTATCCGAACCCATTTTTAATGATTATTGAATGATTGCCGCCCCTGTCAAGGCCGGGCGTTCACCTGTTGCAACATTGCAAAGGTGGCTGCGGGCGGCAGGCATATCAATTCATTGGGGCGCAGATGGGAGGCAACTTCTTCGCAATAAGTTCGCACTGTATTTCGAATATAGGGTGGCTGTATCGCTTGCGTTCATCGAATCCGGAGACCATCTTCTCTATGGCGCGTCGGGAGAACCGCATCATCCGGGCGATGTCGGTGGTGTACATGCCGTTCTTATGGCAGAAGTGTACGAGCATGTAGCGCGCATCGACCACATCTTGAAATTTATCCTTCGAAAGGATTTGTTCCTTAGCTATTTCAGTTTCAAATGCAACACATTCGAGTATTTGTGCAAAAAGCTCTGATTTACGCATATACTTTCCCGATTTTTTATTATAAATTTGTTATACCACTATACAAAAAGCCAACACACCGATTCAAGGAATAAGTCCTCAATGTGGTGCGTTGGCACAATCGTATAGTGGTATATGCGGGAAAGCGTTGGGGACTTTTTTATGCCCGTACCCTAAGGCCCGTTATTCGGTTACAACCGATGGGAAGTCATCCCAGTATATGTAAATCATCTCTTCCATTGCGCGTAGTGTTTTCGTATTTCAAGGTATTCAGGGTTATCTTCATGGGCATATGCTTCCTGTTCGAAAGTTATCCTTCGGTACTTGAAACCGTGAAATACCCAATCCAATAGGTAGACGATGTAGAAGGGCACATATAATAGTTCTCGCATCTGTGCGGTGTGTATCGCTTCGTGGTTTTTATTTTTATCCGACAACGGGCGGGCGGACTTGCGGGCAAATACGATCCCGAACAGATTGATAGCCTTGTATCCCTTGAAGGGGATGATGTCGTTATAAATTATCTTCATACCTGTCAGAATTGCCATAAAATAACACCTACTCCTACGCCGACCGTAGGCTGGAACCCTTGCGGCGTGTACGCCGCCCCGACCCCGGCGGTCAGGGCGAAGCGGCTTCGCCGGGTGACTACCTGCTGTCGGATGGTCGTGCGGTCGTATGTTTCTATCCAGTCGAGCGTCGGCCGAAGGTTGCCGATCCGGGGCCCGCTGACCTGTGCCCGGTAGGTGCTGTCCGAGTAGGGGCGCGTTTCCATCGCCACCTTCATCTGCACGCTGTCTGCCCCGACTTTCACAACGACGGTCTCCGTTAACGTGTCGGGCGGCGCGAAGAGCAACACCGGCACAGAGATGTCGGCGAAGCGGTACGTGCCGGGCAGCGGCTCCGGCCGCGGGTAGAACACCGTGTCGATGCGCGTTGTTTCTTCGACAACCACCGACGCGGCGCCCCGGCGGTATCCCCAGCCGAAGAGGAGCGCCCCGACCGCAAGGGCGGCGAGCAGGTAGAGGAGCAATCTTTTCATGCCTTTACGAACAAATCCCACCCGGCCTGCACGTCGAGCATCTTGGCCTCGACGCCGTTCTCTACGAACGACATCGCAGCTACGATGGGAACCATCACGTCGCGGTTGGTCGTGGTGATCCGGCTGTCGGCGGGCACCCCCGATCTTTCCGCCACGGTGCGGACATAGACGTCCGTGTGGTTCTCCTCCGACGGGGCCCAGCGGCCGATCATCTTGCGGATCGTGTCCAACCCGTAGTTACGCTGGTAGTTGTTCAACAGCTTGAAGGCAGCCCGATAGCCGTATGCCACCGTCGTAAATTGCGCGAAACGCTTGTCTTTCGACGGTACGACCTCACCCTGCCAGGGATTGCCGCCCCGTGTCTTCTCGATGTTGAGCGGGTTGTTGTTTCTGAGCCCTCGTGTCATTGCGCGAGGTGTTTAGTGTACAGGATATGCCCGACCCATCCGGCCATAGCACAAACAACCCCCACGAGGATGTAACGCGGGAATACGATTCCGAGCACTACGGCCACGGCCGCAACGATGCTCCATACGATCCATTTCTTTTTCATTTGTCCTTTTGTTTTTGTTTGTAGTTTTCCAAATAGGGAATCTTTTTAATCATCTCGAACGAGAGCACATAGTACAGGAAGTCGATGTATCGGTTCTTCGAGAATATGCGGTTCAGGTTCTTGAGGATGTTGACCCCATAGAAATATATCAGGGCATATACTGCGAGCGAGATCGCCGACATCGCCCCGTCGTGGTTGTCGATGTTGTCCCCGACGAGCAGTATCATGGCCATCAGTCCCGATATTACCGCAGCCTCGGATATGCACTTGAAAGCCTTGCGGAATATGAATCCTTCGTGCTGTACGAGCACGCCGGCGAACAGGCCCGTGAAAAAGTTCGCGGCGAATATAATCATGCAGGCCGTCAGTATGTCGTGTATGGGGGCTATGGCGTTGAACATGTACACCAGGGCACCGATCAACACCTGCCATACTTTTTCGCAGAGCCTTTCTATAAATCTCCACAATGCTTCCATAGAGTGTATTCTATTGTTCGGGCAACACGTTCGTCTGCGCCTGGGGCGCCGCTTCCGACTTCTCCAATTCTGCGATCCTCTGTTCGAGCCGTTGCAGCACCGCGGCTAAAGTTTCTCCTTCGGAAACAAGCACGGCCTCGGCTACGGTTACGGGATAGAACGGCTCGCCGTTGGGCTTGTTGGTCATATACATCTTCATTGCTCAATATTTTGAAAGTCCATAACCGTTTCTTCGGCGGCCAGCTCTTCGGCACGCCTGGCTTTGAGCTCCGCAAGGGTCTTTTCGTTCGCGTTGTACTCCGCGTTGGCCGCTTCGTACTCCTCATAATCCAGAGGATAGGTAGCCCGAAAGTCAAGGCCGGACTTGCTGCATTTGGCCGCCCTGTCGTCGGACTTGGCCATGACTGCCCGTAATTCGAGCTGCCGCGATTCCAGGGTGTCGATCTGTCGTTGTGTTTCCATGGTTCAGATAATTATAAGGCGCAGACCGGGCGGGCTGCGAATTTATAAATCTTGCCGGTGTAGCCCACGGTGCCAGAGCCTCCACTGTAAATAAATATGCTTCCCAGCGCCTGTTCGCACGAAGTATGGACATAATAATTATAACCATAGCACATGGTAGCTTTCAAGCGTAAGAGGGTACGGTTTACGGGGTCTTTCTCCACGTCAGCGACGAAACGCACCCTGTCGTGCATCAGCAGGTAGACCTCTTCCGACGACGGCAGCCACCATGCACCCGCCTCCAGTCCCGTCGTCATCCCTTCCACGGTGATGCCGAAGTCGAGAGCTGCGGCGGCAGCCGGGTAGCGATACTGTGTTTTGCCGTAAATATCCTTGAAGGTAAGCCGCCCGATCAGGTTCGTGTTGATCTTGCCATCCTGCAACATCGTCCCGAACGCCGTAGGATATTGTACCATGTGCTCGGCGAACAGGTAGTCCTTATAGGTCGGATACACGGCAACCAGATCGGGGTTGTAGGCCTCGGTGAAGACGCTTTCCTGAATGATTACGCTGCTGCCCGGCTTCTGACCCGAGACTGCTTTTCCATGTGTGGAATAATATTCCGCGAACTGGTCGAGGACACCACCGGCTGCATCCGCATCCGCACCGTTTTTGCGACGGATATATTCCTCGGGAGTGTCTATTAAGCCTGCAAGAATCGACTGGTAATCCACATCCACGGCGCGGCGCGTCAACGTGCAGCCTGTTGCCGAAATCTTTTTGTGCCCCTCTATCGTAGTCCATGCATCACATGTCATGACAACAGCTGAAAGCTCTTCGGAGGCGGAGGCTACCCAGGAGTATGTAGCTTTGAGTTCCGGTTTAGAATTTATAAGTGCGGCAATGTCTGCCAATGTCGAACCCGCAGGGTACGTAAACGAGAATTCGCGGATATAGATGTTCAGCGTGAATTCACCGCCCGCGGCGAGGTTGAAGTCCGACAATGCAACCTCATAAGAGTAGGCCCATCTAACTTCGGATGCCGCATTACGGAGCGACACGATCAGCACCCGCTCGCCCTGCCGGGCATAGACCACGGCCACCGGGACAAGCTCGGGCGGCAACTGTGCAGGAAGCAGCGTCGCGCCCTTGACGAAGCGGATAGTACCCGTGGTCTTGTCGAAGACCGCAAGGTCGCCCACCCCGGCGGCCGGCTTGTCCACCACGACGTTCACGCCGTCGTAGACGAGCATCCCGTCGTCCTCGATGTATGACACCGCCGACTGCGTGTCCTTGCGGTTTTTGTCGGCCGTGTAACCCGCCTTGTCGGCGTATTTGTTGACTTGTGACATGTTGTATGTTGTTTAAGCGTTCTTCCAGTCCGACACCGCGCCGTTGCCTACGGAGTGGTAGACCGCGTTGTTCTTCGTATCGACATAGAACTGCCCCGCGCGGTCGGGGGCTTTCGATGGTGCGCCCTCGCCCGTGACGACGAGGTTGTTGTCGCCCCACACGCCCAGTTTTTTCACCTGCAATTCCGGGATCAGCACTTTGCCCGAGAGCACTCCCACGAGCAGCCTTTCGAGGTGCGCTACGCGCTCTTCGAGCGTGCAGTCCGAGTGCGCGAGGACTTCGGTTATTTCATCGCCCGTGTCCGGTATAGGAGGCGGGGTAGAGCTCTCTCCTATTTCCTCCCCGAGGCGCACTGTGCCGCCCAACTCGGTTTTGATAGGCGTCAACTGGGTTTCGAGGGTTTCCGATGTCACGAAGTTCGGGTCGTTCTGCAACTGCGACAGTTTCGTGGGAAGCTCCGTGCGGTCGGCCTTGCTCTGAATCATCTCCTGCAATGCAAGTGTCAACTTGTCCCAGGATACGGTGTTGTTGAGCAGGGAGGCGCGGATTTCGGAGCCTTCGACCGTAACCTGTATCTCGGAACCGATAGAGCCGACATATACTTTCACGAAGTAAGAAACCGGAATGGAGGATATGGAGCCGTCGGCATTTACGAACTCGATAGATTGGGTATCCTCGTTGTAATGCAGCCCCATCATCTCGATAGGCAGGTCGATGATGAACTTCGCACCGCCCTTTGTCGTGAAGGTCAGCTCGTAGGTTTTGTCGTTGAACTCTGGCAGTCCTACGCAGGTGTTGAGCAGTTCCCGGATGTCGGGATGCGCCGTGGGGGAGGTGTTGTGCCGCTCGATCTGCCCGCTTACGTCCGGGGTGGGAATTTCAGAGATCGCCTTGTCTGTATAGTTTTTGGCTTCGGTCAGTGTCTGCGTATCCCCGCCGGATATGTTGCTATTGAGCTCCTCGGACATAGCGTCAAACGTATCGCCGACATTATTCCATAGTTCTGCCGTCTTAGTGTCCGTGTATGCCTTGCCCTGTTTGAGCGTATCCGCGTCTCCTGCGATTATGCCTTTGTCAATTATGGACAGTAACTGACCGGTACCTTCACCTATTTCCTCTTTCAACTTCTCGACCTCGGTGTCCGTGTACGACTTCGCCTCAGTCAGCGTGCCCGCTGCAGCCTCCGTCAGCTCCTTCTTGGACACCTTGTCGGACAACTCCTGCTTTATCTCCGTGTCGTCGTAGTTGGAGAGCCCGGCCAGCTTCTCCTTCTCCTGGTCGGTGTAGTCGTTTGCCGAAAGCCCTTTCCCTTCTTCCTTGTCGACCTTTGTGGCGAGGGCTTTGTCAATATCCCCAATCTTACCTGCGGCGTCATTTGCCGCTTTTGCCGCCTCGTTTGCGGCATTTGCAGCGTTAATAGGGGCCTCGGCATATTCTTCCTCCGTAAGTTCGGAATTCGGGTTGTATTTCTTGAATGCCTCGTAAGCACTCTCGCCGGGCAATCCAACAACAAGGCTTGACGCCTTAAGGTCGACAGTTTCCGTTGTAAGGTTATTGTCATCTTCACCACCCTCCATACAGGTCGTAGGAACTAACTCGAAGGCGTTGCAATAGTCAACCGCTGTTTGCCCGCTTTTCTGTAAATTTTCCCACATGGTAAGGCGGTACACCCCGATGGATTTTTGCATCGCTCCGGTTATGATAAAAATTGCGGTATTGCCTTCGGTGGTGAAATCGACGGGAATGTCCATATGCGAAGGCAAATGGACGAAGAGTTTCAGGTCGCGCCCTTCGAGTGCTACCTGCTCTCCATTGGTAAGTATCGGCCAATGTATCTCTATGTCCTTGCCTATCCGAATGCGTTTCATATTCCTTTCGAGCGTTTATTCTTTTTTGAGAGCGGACATGATACTGTCGTAGAAGACCGGCTTGCACATCTTTGCGGTATCGACGATAATCGATTCCTCCTCGTCGGAAACTTCGATGCCACCTTCGCTGTGGAGGATGCGGAATGCCAGGTCATGCGCCACGATGCCGTTCATGCCCATGTATATGGCGTTGGCAAACTCTTTCCGGGCGTCGACGACAATATGCCCGGCGTGGGAAATGTCGGTGAACAGTTTAAATTCTTTTAAATTCAATACTTTCATAATTCATTACATTGTAGGACAGTCATTGGCAGTCCAGTATTGTCCGTCTTTGTTCCACATCAGAATAGCGAGTGAGCCATAATCCAAAACTACACTCCGAGTACTACTACCAGCGTTCTGCATAATTACGTGAGTAAGTCCCCCAGTTTGAATTGTTACATTACCCTTCCCAATCTTCCTGATAAAATATATTTGTCCGTCTTTTGGTTCGGACGGGAGTGTAACGTAATTCATGCTCGCTGTGTCATTGAATACTATTGATTCATAATCATTAAGCGTCCATCTACCAGTCAATGTCCGGCTGAATAACCTGAATCCGCATATGTCCCCATTTCTCAATAATATGGCATGATTGCCATTTGGAATATCTCCTATCTGTGAATTTTCATTATATTCCCCCTCGGCCGATACATTAATTCCGATGTTGTATCTATTCGTGGCGTCATATGATTCTCTGTTTATTGCCACGGATAGCACAGAATGGTCGGAATAACCCGATGAACCTAATGGATACGCCATTGCATCAAAAGAATTTGTATAGGAGCCCCCTTTGCATTCCAGTAGTACCCGCGCGGCCGACAGTCTGTTAGACCAAATTTCTTTACCCTGAGACGTTTGCGACACTAGCCAACTCTCTCCTATTTCAAATCCGCCTATCGTTCCGTTCGATGCGTTGATAGTCCCTGTAATATCGGCTTTGGTGGCCACGAATGACCCGTCCTTAGCGACCCTGAACGGCGCATTCGACGGGGTATTGCTTCCGACGAACAGTGGAATATCGCCACCCACGAGCCCTGCGATGATAGTATTCACGGAAATGTCTGTCTTGGAGTTGTGCACCACGAACTCCATACCTTGCAGGAAGTTGATGACGGCATTCTCTGCGAACAACAGGGGCGTATATATCGGCACCATGTCGTTGAGTTGTTGCCAATATGCCGACGCGGATCCCGCCGTCGGTTTGTTGGAGTTCGACGAAGTGTGCGTTTGGCTGCACTGGAATTTCAACTGTTTGTTGTTCGCATAGATCGTAACTATGTCTATGTATCTGGGGCCATTGGAGACAAGATCGAGGTCATTGCGGTATTCGACGCCCGACGCCCATTCCGTGAGGCGGATTATGCAACCCTGCAAGCCGTCCTTGCCGTCTTCGCCCGGGCTGCCATCATCACCCTTTGGGCCCTGCTCTCCCGATATGCGTACCGGAGTTGCCCAGCCCACCGTCGGGTGCAACAGATTATTGTTGGCGTCTATTTCTGCCTGCGTCATCCACAGATATTCACCCGAAGAGAGCGACGGCGGGGTGTCGCTCCAACCTGCGGGGGTGCGATCCGTTTTGACCAGCGCCGGCGCCGTGGTGGTGCTGTTATTCTTGGCGTATTTGAAGTCAGTATGCGGCCCCGGCTCCCCATCCTCGCCCGTTACGCGGATAGGCGTCGACCACGCCCCGGCCTTTCCGGTCGATGCGTCTATCGTAGCCTTGGACATCCACCATATACCGACACCAGTGGGCGCGTCACTCCATCCGGACGGAATGGGGTCGGAGGAAGTAGGCTTTGCTGGCTCCGTATCGCTATTTTTAAATACATAGGATGTCCAGTTCCCCGGTTGCCCGTCGTAAGAATACCGCGCCCAAATCGAGGGCGAGGAGAATGCACCCCAAACACCCTCCACCTTGTTGCGCTTCGACACCCATTCGTAGCGATATGTGGCGTCTACACCCGCGGGGTCATCCGTCCATGGCGCCGGGGGATTATCGTATTCAGCAGCTGTGGGGACTTCCGGAACGGTGCCCGAATCTTCGGTTTTCGTACGTGTGAATATGTATTCTACACCCTCTCCGTCCACGCCATCCGCGCCATTGAACGACCACTTCGCCCATAAGGACGCTGCTGAATATCCGCTCCAGTGTCCGCCTGTCTTATAGCGTACGCAAGTCCATTCGTAGGGGCGCTCGGAATTCGGGCCCGTGGGGTTGTTCGTCCAACCGCTCGGAACATATCCGTCTTCGTCGCTGCCAGACGGCGTATTCGGGGCCGTGTTGGAACTTGTGCGTTTGAATATCCATTCTACATCGGTTCCGTCGACACCCGGTGCTCCGTCGAACGAGAATTTCGCCCAAAGCGCAGGGGAGGTGAACTTGCCCCACATGCCGTCATTTCCTTTCACACGCTTGCTGGCCCACTCGTAAGGGTTGTCGCTATCGGGCCCCACGGCATTGTCCGTCCACACCTGCCCGTCCGTAGTTACGGATGGCGCGGGAACGTAGTCGTCCTGCTGTGAGGTGGGCGGTTGTGCGGGGGCTTTGTATTGCGATGTACGTGCGAAGATCCACTCGTAATCCTTGCCGTCCTTCCCGTCGAGACCCGGTTCCCCCGATATGCGCTGGGGTTCAGACCATGATTTGACCTCCCCGTCGACAACGGTGCCGGTACACATCCACGTAGGACGTTGATCCGACATCGGCAACGTTTCCGTCGTCCAGCCTTCGGGCGGTATTTTCAGCTCCGTAGGTTTCGCAGGCTCGTTTTCCGATTTTTTGAATATGCTGACCGTTTCGAGCACTCCGTATCCGCCTAAGTATACCCACTCCTCGGCATCCTTGCCGGGTTCGGTCTTGGTGCCGTCGACCAGACAGCGCCAATGTCCGTTGTTCCAATATACGTCGTCGTTGCGGTTGTATGTTTCCGTCGGGCTCCATACCCCGCGGTCTATGATCGTGGGCACCTCTTCGCCGCCGGGCGTGAACTGGTGGACGACACCCGACATGTATATGTTGTTCAGGTATGCCGAATACCCCCGCATCTCTATCCCGAATACGGACAGGTTGGACAGGTCGCCGTATTGCGCGGCAATGTTATCGGCCCTGAACTCCCAGTCGGAAACTCCCGTTAAATAACGCTGGTATGTCCGGGTTTCGTAGCGGGAGGTTTGCCGATCCTCATTCGAGAAGGAGCCATAGCCCACGAAGGTCATCGACGCCGCCGGATGATATTGGGTGGGGTAATCTTCCGATGCCGGGCGTAGTTGATACTTGAATGTCTTGTAAGTTGTAGTGTCCAGCTCCTCTGTGATGCGGAAATAGCAGGTGGCAAACCCGGCAAAGCGCCTGTTGCCACGGCCGTCGTCATAATCCGTAGTTGCATTCTCCGAAGTATTCAAATTGTGGAAGATACCCATGCAAATGTCGCCGACACGAGGACTTCCGATCTCGCCTTCTTCGAGCTTGAGGGTGATGGTCTGGGCTTCGGTGTCGACGCTCTCGATGATCCCGGCACTCGGGGCATACCACGTATCGCCCATGGATATTTCGACGCGGTTGTAGCGGAGTTCCGGAACCTCCAGGAATCCCCGAAGTTTCAGGCTCTGCATCTCTGCGTTCCCTTTCTTGTCGATTATGCCGCCAAAGCCAGTCATGCCGGATGCGAACCCCCCGAACTGGGCACCGTCGTCAAAGGTCATTTTACCTTTGAATGTGTCCGGGAACTGTTTGTTAGCGAATTCCCATAGTGCACGCTTGGCGGAATAGGCATTGTAGTCTGCGGCGGCAGTGGAATCGTAGCGGGTGATAAGGTAGATTGAGGCTCCCGATTCGGTAACGCCTATGCGCTGTGCGTACAGGTTTGCCTTCACCTCCGATTCTATGTTGCCGATACGAGAATATGCCGTATTGTCGCCTACCGTATATGTGGCGATATATTCGTTATATAGTTTTTTTTCGTATCCCTGGATGCGTGATAATCGGCCGCTTTCTCCGAAGCGTGGATCCACAAGGCGAACCGCTTGCCCGGCATCGTAATTCTTCTTGTTTTCTTGGCAGTATACGGGATTAGTTTCGCAGTCGTATACGTCCGTGTCGCTGCTGTGTTTCGCGGCATATGATTCCCCGGCCTTCAAGAGCTCCTTTTCAGCCTCCTCGATCCTTTCTTTAGGTAGTTTTACGCCTGTTATGACAAACGTATCTCCAGGCTCGGGATGCAGGCTTTCGTTGGGGATGATAAGTTGGCTTTCACCGGATGATTCTACTTGCGCGATGATCTCGAACTTCTTATCAAATCCATCCTCCGGTTTCCACGTCTCTGGTTTGTAGTTTATACTTAGCTCAAAATCCCGCCCCATAAGACTGCCGCTCGTGAAGGTAGCACCCAGGGTTTCGCCTTTAATCATGTCCGAAGGCAGGAATGGCGTGTCTTTGCAGTACATGACATACGCCTTATCCGTTTGCCCTTCGATGATCTCCCGGTCTACAGTCTCAATACTGGTGACCGTCTCCGTATTCTTGGGGTATATGTCATCGAAGAACACGACCTGCTCTACAATGTCGCTTCCCGAAATACCAGGTATTGCGTCGATATACCGCTGTCCGTCCGGCAGGCGAAGCCGAATTTCAGATACATGATTCGTTTCACCGCCTTGCGGGGCTTGTCCATAGTCGCTTGTGAGATTACGAGTAGAGCCAAAGACGTAGAACCGGGTGCCGTAGCTCGAATCATCCCCCTTTTTTGCGGGAATGTTTTTCACTACGTTGCCCTGTTTGAACTCTTCCGGGGAACCAAAGTCCAGTTTGCCAAAGCATAATGATACGAGATTGCCGTTTTCTTCTGTCCACCACTCCGTTTCAAAGGTCTCGGCAATCGTATTGAGGATGTCCCAGCACTTATCGCCATTGAACGATACGAGTTTCGTAGCTTTAGGATTGTCAACCGTGATCGTGCCTACCTGCCAGTTTTCGCCCCCGAGTTGTTTGTTCATGTTGGCGACGATCAGGGCAGCGAAGGATGCGAGGTCGGTGGTGTTGTGAAATACGGCTTCGGGATTGTCTCCGCCCAGCCAGAAGCATACGAAACGCTTCATGTGGTTCTGTTGCGCCTCGAATTTGAGTGTATATTTGTAGCCGCCTGTCTTGTTGTCGAACTCCGGGCGTACCGTGGACATAATTTCGAACTTGCGGCCTTTATATGTGATATAGGAACCCCGGGCGAATGTCGTTGGTTCAAGGAGATTAAAGGGCAGCTCGATATAGTAGTCTCCCATGAGGACATATTTGATGATAGCCTCTTTGGTGACTGGTGCGTCCAATATTTCTGTTCCTGTCGGAGAGTAAATAATCATTTGCATCAAGGGCTCGGCGATTCCTCAAGCCTCTGTGCAAATGTGCAGGTGTGCATTTTAATAACAATGGGGAGCAGTAAAAATATCAATAAAAAAGCAGGGATTTCTCCCTGCTTTAGTCATAATACAATGGCAGTATTAAATTACGTATGATTTTACGGCTTTAACCACGTGCTCTGAGGCTTAACAATTAATCGGGCATTATTATAAGCCATTTTAAGAGTGAGGCAAGTACGAGCAGTATAGGTATTGTTACCTATTTTATGCGTTGCTAATGCTAAATCCGGATTAGGTGATTCTGGGGTAAGACATAAAGGCAATAGGAGTTGTATTTTTCCTTCGTAATACTGAGGAACTGCTATTTTATAATTCGACCTCGCTTTTTTTTGGGCTTCATTGATTGCACCAACAAGCCTTCGCCGCATTTCATCTGAACTCAATCCCTGCATGTGTGCCGGGAATCTATCTATATTGTCCGATATAATGTGATCTATCTGAGGAATTATCCTACATTGTGGATTAAAAATCAAATCCTCTGGTTTCTGAAAAAAATCAGCAACGTCCGGAATGTTATCGCCGAATTTGCTAATTAGCTGAATATCGCTTTCTCGGACAAAGGCTTTGAAAACATAAGGCGATAAGCCTTTATCGGCTACATCTGGCCTGTTGTTGCGTTCTGCGAGAGCAAATATGCTTTCCAAATTTGCAGTCACAAGTCCCGTATTAAAACAAGCGAAATTGTTATTAGACGAAAAGGATATTTTATTCTCCGATTGTATCTTGCGAAAAGTATGCTCGATATAGCTTTTCAAAATGGAATATTTGGCTTGCGGAGCGTCGGAGAAATCCCATGGCTCTGGGTCTGCTATATTATTCGCAAGATATTCAATCGACGCGTCATAGTTGGGGAACCAACAAAATTCAAAAAGAGCTGAATGAAATTTTTTCATAAACGTAAGTTTTTTATGTTAGCAATAAAAAAGACCGTCATGTAATATTATGACGGTCTTACTGTATCCTTTATGTTCGATATTCGTGGTTACGGATAGACCCGTACATCTATATTTCATTGTTGGTGCAAATATAACGCATCAAATCTCTCGATGCAAATTTTTTGCCGACATTTTTTGTCACACTATGAAACCGTGTATGTAATACGTTTAGTGTGCCAACATGTAAAAACGCCCCGCATTTCTGCGAGGCGCCCCCAACGTGGTGTGGAAATAGTGGTATACGGGGGTTACTTTATCGGTGTCATCTTCTTTGGCGTTTGGACTACTTCGAATTGTCTTGCGAGGAAATCCAACCCTTTCTGCGTCACGAGGACTTTTATAACCGTGAACGATTCGTGGTTGTTGCGGTCAATTAACTTCTCCTTTAACTCGAAGTAACCACGGTTAATATACTCTTGTTTAGGCTCGTTGCGGTTGCAAAAGAATATGCCGCGTTCCCGGAGCCGCTGAAAGAGCGTGTTGCGGCCAAAAGGAAGATTCAAAATCTTTGCCGCTTGCCCGACGTCGATCTTCTGGTCAGTGTCCAGCACCTTGTCCATCAGTTCTGCTTTCGGCGCGAGTGCCGCCACCTGCTTTTGTACCTGCTCCAGCTGTTGTTTCTGCCGCGCTATGGTGTCGTTTGCTACCAGCACGGCGCGCGCCATTATCATTTCGGGGGTGTCCGTCTCTTTGGCCGCCATGTATCCGCCAGTCTTCCGAATGGCGGGAAGAACTTCCGAGGTTACCCATTTGCGAAATGGCTTGGCTTCTTGTTTGTCACTTCGGATTATTAAAGTGTATAATCCACTTTCGGTTAATGCTCTCATTTCTTGCTTTCCGCCGGGGGTGTCCACTCTGACTATACACCCTTCGTCTGGATCAAGTCTGCTGAGTGCGTCTCGATATTTCGAAATGCCTAATATCTCGCATACGTCTTTTGCTATGAATTTAGGTTCGTTATCTGACATGATAACTCGCACACGACCGAATTGTTCGCTATTGAATATTTGTATGTTGTTCATGACTAACAGAATTTGGTGGTTGTCGTATGTTCGAAATACTCTGACTTGTGCATAAACGCTTCGAATGCGTCCATTTCAAGAGCGTGAATATACTTGCGCAGTTGGAGCGTTTCGCGCATGTAATCGTTGAGTTGTTGCATGGCCTGTACATGCAATGCCCTGTAATCGGGTTCTGAATTCTTTGTCTTCATGGCTCGGCTATTTACATTGTGTGACATCAGATTTCCCTCCCATCTTCATAAGGATAAACGGATCGATAGATTGGTTTGATGATGAATCTTGATATTCCTCGATTTTGCGGTCGACGTCGGCGATGTATTCATCAACCGTATCGCAGTAGCGGGCGAGAAGGTCAAAATAAGCCTTCTTGTACTGCATGGCCTCGTTGTAGAGTTGTTGGTAGTCGGGTGTCCCCGGAAGCGATTGTTTTTTCATAACTTGTTAGCATTTAAAAGTTAGATAATAGGCATAGGAAAAAGCGGCTGCCGTTTTGCGCTGCTAACAAGTCGGTATCACCACGAGGGCAATAATACTTACGCAAAAGGCAACCGCCTATCTTAATGGGCATAAAAAAAGCCCAATATGATTGAGCAAATGACCGCTTGCCCTGCGAGGTGATTAAGTCACCGACTTGTTAGCGTTACAAATATATGGAAATACTTTTAATTCACAAAGGGTTTTGCACTATTTTTTACATCGGGGTTAAATTTTACTTCCAAAATTTTGTGGGGGGGGGAATTTTATAATTTTGCGGCACTAACCAATACAATTAGAAATATGAAAAAGTTTTTACTCTTGTGTGTGGCTATTACCTCGGTTGCTTTTGTAGGGTGTTCGGATGATGACGAGCCCAATTTCAAATATGGCGACGCCATATATGGGACATGGGATATTACCCATCTCAAGCAGAAGGATGGCAGTTGGCTGGATATTACATCGTCGATATTCGATCAGTTCCACGCGTCAGCTACATTTAATTCAGATGGCACTTATTATGGAAGCGGATACTTCGGCAATGGGCGCGGAACTTATAAGACCAAAGGAAGTACGATTATTTGCTATATAGAAAATACTGAATATGCGCGATATGATGTCCATAGTTTATCGGATAATGTCGCAGAGATGACAATGACGATGGACGGCGATAGTGTCGAGATTAAGTGCAAGAAGAGGTGAAACAATATCATCCCGTTTGAAAATAACAATAGAACCGAGGCTATGGTCTCGGTTTTTATTTGCCGCCTTCCTCTTCCAAACACAAGGCAAAAATCACTATCTTTGCACTGCAATGACGCCTCTCGGGCGGTGGTTGAATATTTGGAGCAGAAAGATAAGATATGGAACTACAACCCATTCAAAGCAAGATTTACGAAATTCGGGGTCAGCGGGTGATGCTGGATCGTGATTTGGCGGAACTCTACCAAGTAACGACAAGCGCATTAAATCAGGCAGTAAAACGTAACAACAAACGATTTCCTCCCGATTTTATGTTTCAACTTACAAATCAAGAGTTTGCAAACTTGAAATCACAATTTGTGACATCAAGTTGGGGCGGTATTCGCAAAATGCCTTATGCGTTTACCGAACAGGGCGTCGCTATGCTATCCGGCTTGTTGAATAGTGATGTCGCCATAAATGCAAATATCGCCATTATGCGGGCCTTCGTGGCAATGCGCAACTACATTACCACTACAACCCAAATCACGGCAGAGTTGGCCGAAATCCGGGCAAAACTGGCGCTATTGGAGCGAGCCGACGAGGATAATGCCGAAGCCGTCAATGACCTGTCGGAAGATATGCGCCAAGAGCTTGATAACATCTACCAAGCCATCGCCGCATTGTCGATTAAAGTACCGCAGGCAACCAAGGAGAGAACCCAAATAGGGTTCAAAAAGTAGAGAGGCATCTGCGGGTTATGGTGAAGATTACAAAAGCTTGGTTCGAGGGTGGCGGATATACATAGCCACCGATGACGGCAAGACCTATAGCCGTCCGCTTGAGTATTTCCCCATACTCAAAGAAGCTACCGACGCCCAGCGCGAGGCGTGGAAAATAAACAAGTTTGGGGATGCCATGCGCTGGGAGGAGATCGACGAAGATATACACCTGTCGAGTTTCTACACCACGGATGAACCGGACACAAATTAATGTGATAGGGGATGTGTTCCGTCGGTTCCCGCAGTTGAATGTGTCGGAGATTGCCCGCACGATAGGTGTTCACAAAAGTTTGTTGTCGAAATATATTTACGGCCCCAAAAAACCATCAGAGAAACGCACGGAGGAAATATTAGATGCCTTGCGGCGGATAGGCCGTGATTTGGCACAAATACGCGCATAACGTGCGATAAAGGAGAGGCAACATTAAAACATAAGGTGAGGGGTGGCGAAAATCACTCCTCGCTTTTTTTTGGATATTCCAATGTGAAATTGTAAATTTGTTATTATATACATAATTTAAATCATATGAAAAAATTAGTATTTTTCGTAGTATTTACCTTGTTATTAGGGAGCGTATGTGCACAACGAATTATTATAAATGAAATAGATAAGTTCACAGGAGATAGTATAATCGAGACAAGCGTTGTTAAAACGTCCAGGCCTTACGTAGACTATAAACTCAGACGTGTTAATGATTCTTTATTCTTATATGCTTTAATATCAAATGTTAAAGATATAGTAGATGTCGATGAAACTGTTTCTATCGCATTTTTGACTAAAAGGGGAGATATTATTGAATTGTCGGGCAATATTGTAAATAGCAATATCAAAGAAAAAGGCCATACTATCCATTGGGGAGCAGGAATTTCTACTGGTGGAGTTAAGAAAATGACAAATGTGAACGTGCAGTTTGACCTGCCGATTGATAAACTGCAACTTCTTCAATCCGATATTATTACAGATATTAGATTTAATTTATGCCATAAAAATATAGACTTCTTGGCGGATGGGTTTACGCAGAAAAGACTTAAAAAGTTGTTTAATTTGATAAAATGATATAAGCCGAGGTTATCCTCGGCTTATACATTCACTGGTATTTTATCCTATTTCTGCGACCCTGTTTGCCGGGTTGGGTTCATTGAATTTTACTGTCAGTTGTGAGGTGGTAAGGTCAGCAGACATCATGTAGCTGCCTGAATTACCCATGTAGGTCAAGTGGTAAATATCCGCAGATATTGAAGGTACGCTGATGTCCATTTTGCCTCTTTTTAGTAGTTCTATAAAACTGTTGTAATTCAGCGTGTGCTCTGCGAGCGTGTCGCCGAAGATCACGAATGTCAGCGTCAGATCGCGGGCGGCAACTTTCGGTTCTTCGGGGTAAATCACCTGCTTGCCATCCTTTTTTGGGTCGTCATTCTCTACAAAATCTTTGAGGCTTGCGGGTGCTCTCAGACCTGCAATGAACCCCGATCCCATTGCGATACCCATTGCATAGGCATCGTAGCCGTTTATGAGTAAATCCCTTTTCATTCTCTTCCGTTTAATGCTTTGACTAAATAAGATTGTGCGGTGTCCAGGACATCGTAGCCTTTTGAGCTGACGAAAGAAGCGTAAAACATGCCATCGGCAAATACAATGCTGGTTCCCGACTTGTTGACTTCATCGAGCCACTTTTTGATCGCCTCAGCAGCTTCATCACCGTAATTCATTCCGCTTATGTACCGCCGCTTCTCCTTGCCGTCGTAGGTTACAACATATCCGAGGGAACTGCGAAGATTCCATGTATGGTTCCGATAATTGGCTTCGACCTGTTGGAGTTTTACGGCCTCTCGCGCCTTCTCATCCATGAAATCCACGACCTCACCTTGAATGCCGTCGATGAACTTGCTTAGGTCTGATATGTCTTTTTTTATTCTCATTAATATTTAAGACATTATATGTTTTCCGTGTTTTTCTTTATGCTGTTTATTCCCTCTTCAATGCGTACCAGTGTTTTATCTATATTTTTGGTACTTCCGTTTATTTCCACAATTTCCATGTAGGTCATCACTGCATATCGGAGCAGCTCATTATTTACCTGTACGCAAGCGTACATGGCTGTTTCAATATTGGCCATAGATGTCAAAAGACCGATTATTGATTGCGTCTGCGCCATTACATAGCCGCGGATGTCGGTTACTTTGCCTTGAATGTCGGTGAAACGACCGTTTAATTCATCGCCCGTATCTTGTGACATCGTTTGAAAGCCTCGGGATGTTGCTTGTTGGCTGGCGGCTCCTTCGTCCCAGTCTATCCCGCGCTCTTCTGCGGCCTGTTGAAGTCGATCCCATAGCTCTTGGCCCAATTGCTGTTGTGCTATAACATCGTCCAAAAGGTCGCCCACCACGCCTGCCAGGGCATCGAATCGTTGTTCATCGCTAAGCCCTGCATCCCTGTTTATTTCATCTATTTTCTTTTGCGCGTCTTCAATCGCAGGTGCGATTGTCGCGGTGTATAACACCTGTTTTGCCAGGTTTTTTAACATATCCCCCGCGGCTTCTCCGAAAGCGTCAGCAGCATTTATCCCTTTTTCAAAGGAATCAACCAGGGCATCTGTGATTGTAGATCCTAAATCGCCGAACAGACCGTTAAGATAGTCGTTTGCTGCTTTTACGGCTTCTTCATAGGTTTCCCAATTATTAACCAACTCTTTAAGATAGGTCTGATTTTCTTTGGTGAGGTGTTTGAAAGTATCGCTATTCCCTTCTACGAATTCTTTAAGGGCTTGCATATTTATCATTCCACTTTCTTCAAACAGTTCGGGGACAAGATCCTTTAGCTTTTTGTATTTCGCATTTCGGAATAGAGTGGAATGTTCATATTGGTTCATCATGTTGGCAATAGACTCCGATACGCTTTCCCAGATGAAATCTTTTTTTACTAAATTGGCTAATCCTGTGTTGCTCCCGAGCTTTGTAACCTCCTCTTTGCCGCGATTCTTTATTTTATCCATCGTGGCCTGATAGTCCCTCATGGCATCGCTTAGGGCTTTGACATTGTTGGTATAGCTTCCAAAAGCATCTTCGCCAAAAATAGTTGAGAATATATCGGCGTTAAGGCGTGCGCGCTCATTCATTATCCGCAACTCCTCGTTCAGTTCTTGCGCCTCCCGGATATTTCGCTCCATCGAGGTTTCTGTATCTCCGAAAAGACTTGCGATGCTTTGTATGATTTGTAGTGCAGCCTGTATAATAGCGAGAATCACGGATGCTCGTTCTACTTTCTGGATAGTGGTAGCTGCTGTTTCTCCCGTTGCTTCAATACCTTCCGCCGAACTTTCCGCAAGTGTTTTAATGCTATTAATCATTTGCAATGAGCTGGTGGTAATTTTGCTCGCCGTGGATATTACCTCCCCCATTGCTCCGCCAGCAGCTTCGCCTATATCGTTAAATTGCCCCTTAATTTTGGTGAGAGTATTATATAGCTTTTGCCATTTCTTAAATGATTCGCTGTGTTCCTCATCGCTCACAGGATCCATCTTTTCAAGTGCCGATAGTTGTGCCCGCAAGATGTTTATTTGATTCCGTATATTATCTCCCTGCTCGGAATCGGACGAAGGCAGTTTGTTGTATTCGTCTTCCAGAACTTTAATAGCGGCTTTTATTTCTTTTTTAATCCTATCAATGTACTCTTCTGCCTTGCCGACTAAATCATCTACGAAAGTACCGCCCTCGACTTCGAGTGCAGCAAGTGCAGCGCTTTTTTCAGCCTTTAAGGCCGCAATTGCGCCTGCGTCCTCGGTTTCGCTGATCTTCTTATCATAATAGGACTTTGTAGCCTGTATTTTTTCCAGGATCGTCCCATATTTCATGTAGTACTCGTTCCAGGCTTGCAGTTGCTTGTTGAGATATTCTTCAGGGTTTTCGATGCCAGCTTCAGATAGGAACGCGGCATCCCAATCTTCGCCACGTTTTTTTTCATTAACCTGGTTCAATGCTTTTATTTGGGCTTGCTGCCCTTTGGTTAATTCGCCCTTTTGCAACTCTCGGATGCGCTCCTCTGCCTCCTGTATAGCACGGGCGCGCTTCTGGTAGTCGAGGTCTATTTGCGCAAGTTTCTTGGCCGTGCCGTCCTTCATGGAATCTATTTCGGCCTGCAACGCATCATCCCGGAGCTTTTGTATGGCATTCTCTAAATCTCGTATGTCTTTCTCGGTAGCGGCCTTTTCTTTTCCTACCTCTTGAATGCCGGCTTCGCCTAATAATTGGCGTGCTGCCAATTCTTTTGCAGCTTTTAGATTCATATAAGAATCCGCAGTTTCACGAGCTGCATTTGCAACTGCCAATAACCCTGCTTTTTCTTCTTCGGTATATTCTCTATCAATAGCATTAAATGATGCTCCACCTGTAGTAGGAGAGCCAACAAACGCCTCTGTATGATATCCTTTTGCGATTTGTTCCTGGGCTTTACGTTCTTCTATAAGCGCCTTTTCATAAGATTCGGATGCTAATTTTTGAGCCGCCGCCGCTTCTGCACGTAGTTTTAAAGCCTCTATAAAGTTGGGCGTGTTTTTTACTAACAGATTTTCTGCGTCAGATACACCATTTACTGCAACATCAAGTTCCTTAAATCGGTCGGAATTGTCTTTTATAAATTGTTGCTTTGAGGAAAGGTTGTTGCCTAACTTATTCCATTGAATTTGTAATTCTTTTATAATTGCGATTTGATCGCCTATAGCATACCCATCCTCATTAATTGTTGTGTTTAATTTTTCCTGTGCCTGCGCTAATGATAATGCCGCTTCCTTACCTTTGAACAGCGACGCTACCCAGTTGGTTATCTCCTTGCCGTAAAGGGTAAGCACGGTTACGCCGGCCACAAGCAGGGTTTGCCAGGAGAAGATCGACGATGCTATCTGTTTCCATACGGGCGTGAAGGTTTGCCCGGCTTTCTTCAATTCATCAACCGATTTCTTCGCCCGTGCTATTTCATCGGCCAGCATCGGCAGGTTGTTGGATATGGCGGAAAAGAATATTTGCGGGCCATATGCCAGCGACGGCAACTCGCGGGCAACCTGCTGAATCTGGAATCCCAGCATATTGAATCCCGAGGCATAATTGCCGACATTGCGAGTATGGACGCCCATCGACGCATCCAGTTCTTTGATCTTCGTGTCGAGCGATTCGATGTTTTTAAGCATCGTTTGCCCTTGCGCCCCCTCACGTTCCGCGTCGCTCATATTTTTATACACCGCACGCATACGGGTAAGCGCCTGGGACATTTCGTTGATCGAGCCGACGGCGGCCTTCTCCAATTTGATTTGGTTGGCGAGCTCCCGCTTCAATTGGGATATTTCCTGCTTGTATTCCTCGATAGATACGGCAGCGTCCAATACTTGCGCCCTTTTCTTTGCAGACAATTGCCCGTTCTGCTGCTCTTCCTTATTGAGCGCGGTGACATCCGCTTTTAATCGTGCGATCTCATTTGAATATAGCCTAATTTGGGCTATTGCCTTTATTTTTTCGTCGTTAGCGGCTTTTAGCTCACCAAGCAGGTCATGGTATGCCGCAGTTTCGGCCTGGGTAGCCGCTGTTCCTGCCGTAGAGTTGCCGCCAGCAGTTCCGGTCGTGGCCGATGCGGCAGCCTTGGACGCCGCATCCATTGCCTGCTGCTCCATCTGGGCGATTTTGCGCATGGATTGCTCAACACGCGCCTCCATCTCGCCAATTTTACGGTTTATGACGTCGAATTCCTTTGTGCTGTCCGGAATCTCGGACAGCACCTGCCGCAACCGCTCAAGCATGGTGATAAAACTCTTGAGTTTATCGGTTTCCGCGTTTATTTTGAATGATAATGCGCTCATTGCTGCTCTTTATTGCCTCTTTTCTTATTGCTTCTTCTTCGGGCCATATCGGCGCCCGATCCCTGCACTATTTTTTCCTCGTCCCCTACGAGTGTGCGCACCTTGTCGGTCATCATGAGGAGCATGGTAGGGTAGTTTATGCCCTGGAAGGCTTCGTTGTAGGAGATGTTCAATTGATCCATCATCGTTGCGATAATGCCCGTTATCGTATTATTCCCGACGGTTTCAGATACTGTTTTCCGGCGTGTTTTGTCGATCTTCACCGAATCGAACAAGTCTTTGCCCGATACGATGTCGGCTATTTTCATGGTCGCGGCGGAAATCTCTTCACAGGTGGCATACCGCTTGGCGTACCACAGGAATAGTTTCTGGCACCATGAGTGCCGGAAAAGCAGCCTGGATATTGTTTCCATGGAATATTTTTGCCTTCCGGAGATCGAAACGTCTATTTTCCCTCCGGCGAATGCCCTTGCCAAATCTTTCACGAACGGCTGGTATACCCGGAATGTCAGCACCCCGAGCTTTACCGACGCATGATGCGTATTCAACAATGACCTGGCGACAATATCCGCCGATTTACTCATGGTCTTTGGATATTGTTGTGGACAATCCCTCCATTACGGCTGCAACCGAGGCAATATCCTCAAGGGGTATCATCAGCAGTATTTTCTGGTAACAGTCGAACAACTCGTTGAATGTGCTCCGCCTCATGAATCTTCGGCGTAAAAACCACACCCTGACACCCGCGAATATGTTGCGGCTGCCGACAACCGCCAAGGCTATACTATGCGCCATCGCCGATATACATGCCTTACTCTCGTCCGGATCTTTGTTGACATCCCGCGCCGTCATGATGCGCGTTGCCGTCATGGGGGACATCTTGTATACAGTGTATCCCTTCGATGCGATACGGATACTGATAAACTCCAATTTCATAAGATTGATTTTAAGAAATAGGGGTGAGGGGCACACGCCTCCCACCCCTGGACTGCTGATTGCTTGGAGGTTTTTATTCGACGTCCACCTCCGAAGAATCGAACCAATATTCCGACGAGACCGCCGTGTTGTCGGGTTCCAGGGCAGCAGCTGCTACACCGATACCTACGGCGCCCTCATTGTTGGTGTTGCGGGCGATAACCGAGGCCTTCGGAAAGACGCAATACTGGTTGTCCTCCGTTAGGGCGATCATGCATTTTTCAATGCGCGTGACACCTCGCGCACGCTTCCATGACGTCTCCGACCCCGTGCCGCCCATGAAAGCCGCCTTGGTTTCATAGTCGTATTGCCCGATGGTAAACGACATCTGGATGTTACCCATTTCGGTGTCTTGGCGATATACGCCATTGGTGAGTTGGTTCCTGTACTCCGTGGTAGACGGCTCCTCCTCTTCGATGCTCCATGTGTCTTGATGGATGTTCTCCACCTGTTTCGTGCTGACATCTTTAATGATGGTTGCCAGAAGAGTACCCGTAAGATCTCCTGTGACCTTCGCAGGGTCTGCATAATACAGCTTCTTGATTCCTACTGCTATTACTTTTGCCATTGTTTTAGTTGTTTTTAATGTTTAATACTCTGAATAGTACTCTGATGTAGATATAGTGGCATCCGAGGTTCACATCTTCTTCGCGGCCGATATTCTCATACCTGTACCTGTATGCGGATCCGTCGTAAGTGCCGTACGTCCATTCCTTGAACCTCGCCTTGGCTGCCCGTTCGAGTTCGTCCAGCCGTTTTAGGTTCGCTTCCCCTTTGATGTCGGGGACACACAGGTTTACAGCAACAAAGCAATTTTCCCAATACGTGTCCGGCGTCTGCTCGGGTGGTGTGATGACGACGATACGCTCTCTATCGACTTTCCCCTCGGGGATCGCCCATGAAGTGTGCATGTCTTTTATCCCAACCCCCTTACACGCCGAGAACAGTATGTTACGCGCGTCTCCCGTTGTAATCATATCCAAAGGTCTGAAGCGTTGAAATAGTTGTTTACCTTGGCTATTGCCACTGTACCTTCGCCCCGTACTGTGCCGGTTGCCTTGTCTATGCACTTCACGTAGCCTCCTTTGGGTACTCCTCTCCCTTCGTATACGACGTGGTATTTCGATTGGTGTAGCTCCCCGTTCTCTGATACAAGGCGGACGGTTGTGTCGTCGTCGCAACGACAATCACCTATTTCCTGCCATGCATCACTTTCGGACATAGCTATCGGACGTCCCAGTTCGTCGTATTGTTTGGGAGGATCGATCCTCAAATAGAGTATGTGGGGCGCGAAATACATATTACCACAAGTTCGAAGCATCCTTTATCGAGGACAGGCCAATAGAGCTGCTCAATTCTTCGCCGGGCGTGATGCCATATTGCCGAAGCATCAGTTGTGCCCGTTGCTTCATGGCGCTTTCAGACCAGGACGCCGAATGCCCGTTTTCGCTTACCGACAGAGGGTGCATTATCAGGCTGTCGATGAACTCAGATACGCGCTTGGCGATTAGTTGTTGCTGATGGTCGCTACCCGCCAGGGAGTTGGGATCGTAACCCCATTCCCTGGCGAAGCGGCGAACGCCATAGTCGGAGATGGTTCCGACCATGCTGAACTCCTGATGTATGCATTCTGCGACCGTCATGCACTTCTACGATTCTACACTCAGCGAGTAAATACCGTTGATCTCGGTAATGACGGGCAGCGAAATAGATTGTGCTTTCGTAAACTCCACGCCGTTCGAGTTGTCCGTCTCGCCTTTGCCCCACTGCGAGATGCGGATGCGTCCGTAGTTGGAGTAGGCAACTCCCGGCTCGGGGCGAAGTTCGTTATCCGCGTAAGCGTTTTTGATGACGCCGAGACGACCCTCCGGCACGAATACGAGGCTCTTGTCGTTCCATGGTTTGTATTCGCGGATCTTGCCGTTGTCCTGAATGCGCGTCATCCG
>OEFA01000132.1_pt1 | contig 30059 bp, 26 predicted proteins | sample 1495601 | NCBI WGS metagenome assembly OEFA01 (sample SAMN02324081, study PRJEB22366) | human gut metagenome | biome: human | place: Canada: Ontario | collected 2010-10
TGTTGGCTTAGGGGGGTCATTCTAATGTGATTTTTGCGATGCTCTATGGCGTTGCACGTTACGCTGTCGCCTAAATTTATTTAGGACAATATTGATGGATTATAGATAAATATTAGCAGATCAGCGTTCCGAACTGGACAATCTCGAATTGTCAGCTCTGGTGCCGCGTATAGAAGAGGGCCAAATCAATCTTAAGAGTAAGCTCGCCCAAATTGTAACAGGCGTACGAAGAAGTGGTAAATTACCGAATCATATCTTCTTCGCGAGGTGCCCATGTTTACTTATAAGCCGGTTGGTCGTCAAAGAATACGGAAGTATTATGCAATCGATGTCGCGTTCATCTCAAATCATGAGTATTCATTCGGCTCCACCGGATATGGATGGCGACTTGAGAATGTCGTTGCTCTTGAATTGATGCGACGGATGAATCCGGAGTCCGATCAGTTATACTATCTTAAGAAGCATAAGGCCTACGAGGTCGATTTTGTTGTAGTGAGGAGTGGCAGGATTGACGAGCTCATACAGGTCTCCTATGATTTCTCTAACCCCTCTCAAAAACTCTACAAGCGAGAAATAGGTGGGCTTGTCAAAGGCTCGGAAAGCGTTAAGTGTGACAACCTGACACTTATAATCATGGAGGGGACACCCGAAGTTAAAACGGTGGAAGGCAAAAGAATCAAAATCGTAAAGGCCTCCGACTGGCTTTTAGGCTGCGAATGATTATACAATCAGATCTCAAATAAACAGGACAGGCAAAAGAAGGTCAACCGGGCATTTTTGTAGTATTGCATTTGCTCTTGGATTTTACAGACCAGGAGAGACCGGGAGGGGGGTAGAAAAAAATTAAGGCCGACACGGTGGTGTCGACCTTACTGCGGATGGTGCCCAGAACAGAACTACAAATATTACAATTGGCTACATTGAACTACATTTATAAATACCCTGTTCTACAATTAATTACGAAATACAATTGTGAATTTCAATTTCGTTGAAAGTATTAAAAAGTAAGAAAATTGCCAGTTGATTTGCCAGTAAAATTTTTTGTTGTAACTTTGCAGAAGGAGATGCTTTAGTCTTCAATTTCACCTTCAAAAACAACGAATAATATGGCAACATTCCGTTTTGAATTATCAAATAAGCCGAATCGCAACAAGAAATATATGCTGATGTTGTGCGTTACGGTTGCCGGTAAACGAAAGAGAATAAAGACCCCGATAGAACTGGATAAGCCTGGGGACTTCAACCCAAAATGCCGTGGTGAAAATTGGATTAGAGCAAGTGTCGTTGACTCAAAGGCGCTGAACGCGCAGCTCGCGGACATCCTTAATAGAGCGAAAGAGACATATAAAGAATTGGATAAAGATGGCGAAGTTTCCTCTGCTAAGGTCACAAAGGGAATGAGTACGGAGTATGTGTCGCCATCGTTCTTACAGTTTGCCAAGGAGCGAACGGAAATGATAAAAGAGAACGGAGGGTGGCGTAACTGGCGTAAGTATTGCGGCTTATGCAATAAGCTGGACGCTTTCTGCAAGAAGCGCAGGATGCATGATATTACAGTAGATGATCTGACAGTGGATTTCGTGACGCGCTTCGACAACTTCCTTCATAAGTGGAAGAATGAACGCGACCCGGAAAAGCTGTTGCACCCAAATACCATTGAGGTGCAGCTGAATATTTTGCGAACTCTCGTTCATCGTGCTATTGAGGCCGGTATAATGGAACCGTCAAGAGATCCTTTCCTCGTCTTCAAGTACAAAGGAGTAAAGACCGTAAAGGAAAAGTTGGAACCGGCAGAAATGGACCGCATCATCGCTCTTGAACTGGAGCAGGGTACGCTCATTTGGCACGTCAAGAATTACTTCCTGTTCAGTTACTACTGTGCAGGCATACGTGCCGCTGACCTTATACAACTGAGATGGCGCAACATCACCGAGTCCGGGCGCCTCCACTATCAGATGGACAAAAATCATAAGGATAGAGACCTCGTCCTTGTTGACCAAGCGCTGGAAATACTGGGGTATTATCATACAGATGATGTCAAGCCGGAAGATTATATATTCCCATTGTTGGACAGCAAAGCTGACTATGCGAAGTTCATCACATTGGCAGACAAGGACACAATGACCCCCGAGATGCGTCATCGTCTCTATCAGCAGGTGTCGGCAAAGAATGCTCTTATAAACAAGTACCTGAAGAAAATCGCAGAGAAGGCAGAAGTCACAACCAACCTCACAATGCACATGAGTCGTCACGCATTCGCACACATTGCGCAAGAGGCCGGTGCTGAAAGTGCTGCCATTAAAGATATTCTCGGACACAGCAACCTTGCCACGACTGAACGCTATATGGGCAGCTTCAGCACAGCCCGCACAGATACTACCTTACGTAATCTTTTTGCAAAGAAAGAGAAACCCCAACCGACAGAAACCACCGATGGCATGTCGAAAGAGGAACAAGCAATCGCTCTACTCAAAGATATGACGCCCGAACAGATAATGGCTGTTATTACGGCAATCAACAAGTGATAACTGATAATTCCCAAATTATCACTAACTTTGTATATTGAATACTCCGAACTTCTATGAATAAAGCGACCAATTATATAAGTGAGCTGAACGAACTTGATGAGCATGTCAAGATTGAAGCCAAACAGTGCACCAACAAAATTGATAGGAGTGTACTTGAAACAATTTGTGCATTCTCCAATGAGCCAGATTTGGATGGTGGCACGATACTAATTGGCGTTTCCGAGACATTCGACTCTGCAAAACCTTATGAAGTGACTGGGGTAGAAGATTCCGACAAACTTCAAAAGGATTTGTCGTCGCAGTGTGCATCAATGTTCAATCATCCGGTTAGGCCAATTGTGACGGTTGAATCTATAGAAGGGATGCGCGTAATTGTCGTAGAGGTTCCGGAACTCGATTTCAAAAATAAACCATTATTTTTCAAGAACGAGGGATTGCCACGCGGTGCCTGGAGAAGAATCGGATCAACCGACCAGCGATGCACAGAGGAAGATTTGCATGTATTCTATACCGAAGCAGACAACTTCGACACCGCTATCGCTGAGGATACCGATTTGGAAGACCTTGATGAGAACGCAGTGAGAATATATCGAGAACTGCGGGCAAAGGTCGACCCTGATGCTGAAGAATTGAAATTGCCCGACATTGAGATGCTACGTTCACTCAAGGCTGTCAAGAAAGCAAAGGATGGTAGTTGGAAACTGACAAATACCGGATTGTTGGTATTTGGTAAACAGATGTCGCTACGGCGAGAGATGCCCGCTGTCAGAGTTGACTATATCCGTGTTACCGGCACGAAATGGGTTGAGGACCCATACAATCGTTTTCAGTCGATTGATATGCGAGGCCCGTTGTTGCTGATGGTTAATCGTGCGTTCAATGCTGTAGCCGACGACCTGCCAAGAGGTTTCTCAATACCGGCAGGCAGCCTGCAGGCCCGACGCCCGCTTAGTATTCCTGAAGATGCTTTGCGCGAGGCAATTGTTAACGCATTGGTACATCAGTCGCTTCGAGTTCACAGGCCTATACAGATTATCAGATATTCAAATCGTATCGAAATAATCAATCCCGGTTTCTCATTGAAACCCGTAGAAACACTTGGTGAACCTGGGTCGGAAATGCGTAACCCAACAATCGGCTCCATATTCCACGAGACTAAACTTGCCGAGGCAAAAGGTACCGGTATCAGCACCATGCGCCGCTTGATGAAGGAGGCCGGTATGATGCCGCCCACATTTGATTCTGACCTTGGACGTAACACATTTACAACTCGTATCCTTCTGCATCATTTCATGCCGGAGGAAGATGTTCGTTGGCTTGCCTCAAACAGACTTTTGGCAGAATTGAATGATGCTCAAAAGACCGCAATTATCTTTTTACGAGAGGTAGGAGCTATTGACAATATTACTTATCGTCAGCTCTCCGGTGTCTCGGCTCGTGAAGCCAGTGCTTCGCTGAAGAGGCTCGAAACTCTCGGTCTATTGAAGATGAATGGACAAGGTCGGAATACTTACTATACTCCATCGGTGGAGTTGAATGAAATGTATGCGGCCAATGGAGCAACCTCTATATCTAATAATGCAACCGCCGCTCCTAATAATGCAACCCCTGTATCTAATAATGCAACCTCAGTTCCTAAGGATGCAACCTCAATTTTAGCCACTTTGCCCAAAGAAATAAGTCTGAAAATAAACTCTTTGGGCAAAAGAGTTCCATTAAGCACGCTTGAGGCATTGACCATTGAGTTATGCACAATTAGGCCGTTTTCCATTGAGGAACTTGCATTATTGTTGCAAAGAACCGTAAGTCATATTAGGAATAAAGTCTTGCCCCCATTGCTTTCAGATGGAAGCGTACGTTTCACCATCCCCGAGATGCGCAACCATCCGAATCAGAAATACACTGCTGTAAATCATGAATAAAGAAGAAAAGAAAGGCTACGGCATAGTAATACCGGCAGAATGGAAGGCATCAGACTTCAACGGAAGTTTGGATGATTTGTTTGCCCAAATTGTAGACCTTGATATTAAAGCTTTCTATCGCATGGCTGAAAGTACCGACATTGATTTGGAATTGCTGAAAAATGCCGGATATGAGTATCAAGGTCCTTCGGCTATAGCCTTATATGAGTTGGAAAATTTTCTTACCGACCATATTGGTAGAGCCAGATTTATGAGTTATCTTCGTTCTATGCCATCGGTAAGTCAATACATGAAGAAAGATTTCGACTATGTACTCGGTCTTTATAATCGCGATAATGATATTTTGAGTAAATACTATCCCGACGACTATGCTGAGGTATTGACACAGGAAGTTGAAGAAATGCCGACAACGAATAATCCGCTGGGATTGAAATTAATGAGATTATTTATTGATGAGTTTCAGGATGAGAAAACTGCGGCTCGTCAAGCAGTGCTTGATAGATACGGTGAACGCTTCAATTCCCTGTTTGTCTTCGAACAATTTGCTTTGAGTAGGAATATTGGGGAATGGTATAAAAACGAAAATCCATACAAAATAGCAGATATTGAGTTGTGCGAATCTCTTCAGGAGCTTATGAATGTTTATCGGCTCATGAGAGATGGAGGTCGCTTTATTATCAAGTCTGTAAACATCAGAACCCGCAAGACAGCAATAGGCAAACCTGCGGCGAAGATATTGGCTGATATGATAGTGATGGCTACCCCTCACATTAGACATTTTGATTTCCAAATGGGAGAAGTTGAGGGACGTTTTGATGAAACCGGTGAGTATATTCCGGTAATGAATACCGATAATGAGACGGTGAAAAGCATCGAACATGAATTGGAGAATACTCTGGCTTCTTTCCAAAGTGATCAGAAACTGGGCTTGTTTTACTATCTTGCAGATAATGCAATATGGTGGCCTGAAGGGATGTCTGTCACGGACAGATATATATTCCTATTCAAATTAGCAATACACTTCGGATATGTGCCGTCATCAGAAATTGATGATTTTAGCTCGGCCTATTGCAGAAAAGATATTGTGGACAAAATCAAATATCTGATTAAAACTGAAACTAGAAAGGATCTTGATAAAAAGGTCTTACGGAACTATATTCATTGACAAAACTGTAGAAACAAAACAACAACGGCGTTCATGATTATCTGTGAGCGCCGTTTTTGTATCTACTCCCATAACAAAATTTTTGACATATTATGGAAAATCTCTAAGGAAATTTTCGCTGGGAATTTCCCAATATTTCTTTCCAGACGATGTTTCCATAAAGCTGTTTTGCACTGAGATAACTTTGCAACCGTAGAACAGGACGTAAAGCGTGAAGTTGCGGTTTCGTAATTCTGTCTACGATTTCAAGATTATGTTATCTCAGAATAATCAATCCAAAGGCGGCGTAACTATGGTGGTACTGCCGCAGGAAACGCTTGACGAAATCATGGAAGTGGTTCATCGGGCTGCCGATGTTCAGGGTGCAGCATCGAAGCCTGCAGATGAATGGCTCACGTCGGAGGAAGCGCGAAAGATTCTCGGTGTTTCGTCAAAGACCTGGCAAAACTACCGAGACCAGGGCGTCATTCCTTTCTCTCAGACCGGTCGCAAGATATATGTTCTTCGCAGCGACCTGGACAATTACCTTAAGTCTCACCGCATCAAACGTCGCTAATTATGAAAAGAGTAGAGATTACCATAAATTACAAGAGCAAGAACATCGAGGAAAACGAAGAGTTTACCAACACTGATGTTTACGCCTATGCATCTGGCATAATCAATGCCATAGCTGAAATGGCCATAGCTGAAATGGTGTCACAAGGTCTGCCCGTTGAAAGCCTCAATGAAATCAGTATCACTCTTGCTCAGAAAGGAGTCAACAATGAATCCTTCACCCCGTCAATTCGCCTTAGAGCAAAATGCGTTTGCTCAACATCCACAAAATCAGAATGCCATGGATGAAAATAAAGTAATCGTTAAACCGGACAAGAAGCTATCGCTGAATACTGGCATCGAACTGCCTATCGACGGTTTACCTCCCACTGTCAGATTGTATATCGAAAGTGTGTGCCAAATCTATCACTGCCCTATGGAGTTCGTTACTGCGGCAGTGTTGGCTACAGCATCGACTGCAGTAGGCAAGAAGATAAAGGTCAACGAAGGCAAATATCCCAATATGCCGGTGCTCTGGTTCGTCTTTGTTGCTCCCAGCGGAAGTAACAAGACTTTCCCGATAAAATTGGTAACGAAGCCTCTGCGCCAGATTGATGCTGAATTGTACAAAGCGTACAAGGAGCAGCACGATGACTGGAAAGCTGTGCCAGTTAAGGAGCGCACTGATGATGAACCGAAGTGTCCGTCAATCGTCCTGGATGACTGTACTGATGAACGTCGAAGCGAAATCCTGTATATGAACAATGATTACAGTGACGTTAACGGTGTCGCCGGTAATAAACGCGGTACCATTCTTATTTGTCCTGAGATGAAAGGAATGTTCGACTCCCGAAATCAGTACCAGAATGGCGGAACTGCACCGATATCGAAGATGCTTCGCCTGTTTGACTGCGATGACATCAAGGTTGACCGCAAGGGCAGCTTCACTATGCTCATCAAAAATCCGTTCTGCAATGTGCTTGGGGATTTACAGACCGGTATGCTTCGGGCAACTTTCGGTAGCGAGTTATTCATGACCAATGGCCTGAACCAGCGCTTCTTGTTCTGCATCGCAGAAAATATCGAATATCCTCAGCGTAACCATGATACGTTACCGCAGGAGATTGAAGATAAATGGAGCGCAATAGTGAGAATGCTCTACGAGAATATTTATCACGGTGAAGGGAACGTGCATCGCACCCTGTTCCGCACCACAGATGGTGAAGTACGTCTTGGCAAAGAAGCCGATACACTCTACAATCAGTACTACAACGAATTGCAGATTAAGAAAGATAAAGCGAGAACCGACTATGAACGCTCTATCTATAGCAAGTTGCAAATCCATGTTCTTCGATTAGCCGGAGCGGTTCACGCTCTTGAAGTCGCCGAAGAGAAAGGTTCGCGTGACGATTACTATACCATCCGCGAGAATACCATGGAATATGCTATTCGGTGCATGGCATACTTCGAGCGAATGGCCATTATAGTGTACGAAAGACTCACGGCGCCTTCTGAGGTAAAACCGGCCAATGAGTTGACCAATGCAGAAATATTGCGTGAGTTTATGCGTCGTTATCCCTCGGTATCGCAAAATGCCTTAGCCACACTTATCAATAAAGCGCCGGCATATATCTGCAAAGTGATGAAGGCAAAATGAGGTTAAGGTTAATTCCCCGATAACACACTATGTATCAATTGGAACTGTCTTAACCTTATCTTAACCCCGGCGCTCTCGATTTTATAAGAGAACGCAGATTGCGAGGTTAAGAAGAAGTTAATAGTCATCTACCTGAAAATCACTGCTTTTATGCTATAATTAACCTTAACCTCCCATATATCAATCGTATGATAAATTTACACAACATAAAAATCAGTGTCTATCGCGGTGTCCGCGACCGCTTTGGCAGGGTGATGTCGCTCTACGACTTCCTGTTCAATGTCAATATCGGGGCTATAAATACGCTGAGGTCGTGCAAAGACCCCGAGCGGCGCAAGCAAATCAAGCTGTCACTACCCCAGGCAACCATCAGCGGAGTCTTCTATCCTGTCCGGTCTGCCGAGAACTTAAAACAACACAGCGGGTTGATATGCGTAGATATCGACGGCAAAGACAATCAGCATATCAGCAACTTTGATACCCTAATCGAAGATGTGCTGAGCAAGATTGACGAAGTAATGTACGCCGCGCACTCCGTAAGCGGGAGAGGATACTTCGTGATAATCCCTCTGAAATATCCGCATCGGCATAAAGCACACTTTGACAAACTGGTAAAAGTGTTTGCCGATATGAACATCAATGTCGATAAAGCATGTGGCGATGTGTGTCGCTTACGCTGCCAAAGTTACGACCTGCACCAATATATCAATCTTAACGCCAAACCATTCGCAGGTGTCTACGAGCCCCCTAAGCCACCTTTCAATTTTCACAATTCCTTTTCTGAAAGCGAAACCGAGGAAAAAGTCGCAGCATGTTGTCGGGAGATACAGCAGTGCCATATCGACCTTACGATCAACTATGATGATTGGATGAAGGTGGGTGCCTCACTATCCTCGCTTGGCGAAACGGGACGGCAATGGTTTCATCTGGTCAGCTCGATGAATAGCAGCTACAATCAAACCGATTGCGACCGAAAATTTAACAACCTCTTGCGATCAACACGTCGCATCGGAATAGGTACATTTTTCTTTCTCTGCAAGCAAGCTGGAATAACAATATAATCACATCTTCAATTAAAAATTTCACGAGGGATGCCAAACTCAAATGGTGTTCCTCGTACTGCTTTTCAGTGTTGTGTTATAATTGCGCAATTGCGAGAGGGAGGGCGTCGGGAAGGAACGGTCCGACCTTGATTTTGATGGGCGGCAGAAGCCGGTCGGGTCCTATCGAAATCAAGTCTTAAAAATTTGACTTTCAGGCAAATTGGACATATTTCAAGGGCCCTATTCTACAAATTTCTCCAATTTGTAGTGGCTTGAAATGTGTAACGACTGAAGAATGAGGGAGTTGGGGGTTACGGGGGCTTGCCCCCGTAGGGGCTTTGCACATCCCCCACCGCGCTGTCGCTCGTTTTCGTTCCGACCCCTTGCGCCCTCTCGGAATATGCAGAGAGCCGACCCGATTGTGCGGTAAAATCGCTATGCAAGATTGCGCCTCAAACACAGTTAAACACTTTTTAACGTGATTTTTCAAGCAAATTCAACTTATTCCCTGAGTTGAAATTTGCAAAGAGCGAAGAATGAGCGATTTAAGGGGTGCAGGGGACGATTTTCGCCCCCTGTTTGCCCTCGGAGAGCCCCCATTGCGCTGTGCTCGTGTGCGTTCCGAGCCTTACGCCCTCGCGGAATATGCAGAACGGGCGGTAAAATCGCTTCCTTGTGCGTGAAAATCCAGTTTACGGATTTTCGCGTATACGGCAGCACTCCGCTCTCCCTCGGCGCAGATACATTTATCAAGACGAGGGGCTGAACGTTGGCGATGGGCGGTGATGACACAGGGCGCGAAGCGGAGGTGAATGTCAGCGAAGGAGTGGAAGGAACTCGGAGTTGCCCACAATAGGATTAGAGCAAATGGCAGGTGTCGTGTAGCGCAGCGGAGCGACAGGCTTTCTGTCGAGGAGCTTGCACCGCAGACAGTAAGCCGGCCTGCCCTTGCCCTAAGCCATGGGCTGCTCGGAGTGAGTGAAGCGGTCGCCGACATTGCCGGAGCGAAGCAGTCAGGCGGCGCACCGCACATCGGCCTGGGGTTGGGGCCAGCGTCGCAGACGGATAATAGAGAACTGCCGTGGGCGTGGAATGTTGTCGACTTCTTCCTCTTATGGGTGGGAAGAATGTGCCTGTCAGTAAGGCTCCCGTGCGATTGGAGGAGGAAGCGCAGCATCCCGGCATTGACGGCTCGGAAAAGCAAGCGGAGGTTTCGGGGCGCATTGGAATTGAAGCGAATCGACACCGGAGAGAAACGGAGGTGTCGATGAGGAAGCGGAAATGGAAATGCGAAGAGAGTTTGTTGTCGTAGGCGCAATGACAGCGGCCCGACACCGTGACGGAGGAGCGGTGTCGGGGAAAGCGATAATGGAGACGGAGGCGGCAATCTCTCGACCCGAAGGCCGTAGCGGTCGCTATTCACATTGGAGCGAAGCGAAACCGTGAACAGCGATGCTCGGAGTCGGCAATGACTGGGGATGCAAGCGACTGACGCAATGAGCGGTCAAAAGCCATAGCGACAGACACATTCCGGGTGGGGAGAATAATCGAAGCCGACAACATTCTGCCATCGGCGACAAATGAAGTGAGTACCACAAGCGAAAAACCGTGCGTTCATCAGTCCTCTATTGGGTGGGAGGATGGTGGCGTCCGGCGGCAGTGCGCCGACCGGAGGACGGAGTGCAGATGCCTGTCCTTACGAGTCGGAAAAGCAAGCGGAGGTTTCGGGTTGACAGCGGAGTGAAGCGGGCAGACACCGTGACGCAGGAGCGGTGTCTGCGAAAGCGAGAACGCAGCCGTCAAAGAGAGTTTGTGAGTGCAGGTGAAGCCGTAGCGCCCGACACCGTGACGCAGGAGCGGTGTCGGGTTAAAAGCGGAGGCGAGCCGGAAGGAGCAATCTCTCGACCCGAAGGCCGCAGCGGTCGTTAGTCGAAGCGGAGAGAAGCGCAGCCTCGACCATCGATGCTCGGACTTGGAAGGATATAGGCATCAAACGGAGGACGCAGGGAGGTCAGTATGGCCGACGGACGCCACCAGCCGGGCGGGTCAGAAAAGATGAACGCGAAAAATATATCTGACGTTGCAGACGAATTATATAGCAATATAGGACAAGGCGAAGCCCCGGAATGCTCCGAGGCTTCGATGATGAATGGAGGTCGTTCAATAGTCCTGCTCGTGAATATTGATGCTTGAAACATATTCGAGGCAGTCGCCGAATTTTTCGAGGGCAAGCATCAGTGCGCATGAGCGGTTGAAAGTGAAGATGTTTGACCAGAAACACGTGGAGTCATCCGTAAAATGGATGAAAGCGAAGAACTTTCTTGCACCCTTAGGGCATTCGAGCGAGTAGTCTGTGAGATTCGCGAAGTCGCTCTGAACGGGTCGTTTGTCAGGAAGTATCATATCTTATTGATTTAGAGTTATGTGCCGAAGCACTTTAGATTTTACATTGCAATACCTGGGAGAACTGAGAAAGCGAGCCAAGCAAAAATTTAAAGCAAAATTTTAAGCCGGTGGCGGTAAATACTACCTGCACGGTGGAGATTTATAAAAATTTGCGCTGAAATCCGGAGGCTCGTTTCGCGTTGAGCGGTCAGGCCTACCTTTGCAAATGAAAAATCAGTGCCTCGTGCCGTAACTCCAATAAGATATGACCGACAAATGCCCCCTGCGACTGCGCTTCACAGACCACTTGCTTTGCCCCACGGCTAAAACCAATATCCTTTCGCTTTCTTCTCGTTACGGAATACGGGGCGCAAACAGCTTCGCGGGTTCTTCGAAGCGCTACTCGATAACCGACCGATGCCATTGCGGAAAATCGGCTTCATTCTGCCGGATATGGTTCACAATATCCGCGAGCCTCCGGGGACTGAACGACCCTGATTTGAGGTAGCCGAGAATCTGGGCTGTGACATGTCGACAATGACTGTATGCAGATATGATTAATGGGAAAATCAGAGATGTCGACATACGAGAGGTAGTAAAAGACAATTCAGGGCAACTCGGATGTCGCGGGAGCGAACCTGCCCGACAGCCCTCACGGCTAAAGGGCTTGCCCTGCATTGGTACTGTATCGCTCGGCATTTTCTCGGATGTCGCGAGAGCGAACCGCCCGTAGGTCGTTGTAACCGCAGGGCAAAATGCCGCTATTGCAAAAATTTAGGCGACTCCCTGGAGGGAGCCGCCGTTGACAGCTTTTGCTGATGTTAGTATTCGAGAATGATTTTCTCGACTGGGCCGCGTGCCGCTTCATCGGCATCGGGGTCGAAGTCGGGAGCATCGGGATTGATGCCGAGTTCGATGTACTTCTTCCGAATCGTGTTGAACGACTGGATAATGATTTGGGTGATGGCGCGGAACTGCTCGTCTTCGCGGAGCAGTTTGCTCTGTTCTTCGCGGGTCGGGAACTGGATGCCGAAAGCGAAGCTGATGGTGTGAGCGGCATCGAGGATTCTTTCGAGTTCCTGAAGTGTGAAACGGTTGTAGTTTACTTGCATTGCTTTGGGTATTAAAGGGTGAATGTTTCGTGAGTATTGTGGTCGATGTGGGAGATGCGCAGCGTGTAGTGTTCGGCGCCCTGACGGCGTTCCACGCGGACAAAGTTATCGCCGTCTCTCCAACAATAAAAAAGACTGAGCCGTATGGCCTCGAAGTCGTTGTCGGCATAGAAGTTCCATTTGCCGGTAGTTGTGATGCAGGTATATTCGCGTTGCATAGCTGTGAAATTTAAGGGTCTGACTTTCAGAGGCCGCAAGAGAGGCTTACGCCTCCCTTGCGGCCTCGAACTGGAGGCGTTCATAGATGGTTTGGGAAATAGTCGCTCCGTAACGGGCTTTGAGCAGGTGCATGTAACGGATAGCGCTTTTGGCGGTTTTGCATCCGCAGCCGACGTTGTCCTTGGGGGCCACGCCCTTGAAGTATACGTACCAGCGGTTGAACTTGCGCTGAGCCACGATGAGCTTGGGAGTTACGGTCGGAGTAGTATCGACGGTGGGGGCTGCGGTTTGAGCTGCGATGTTTTCTGCGGATTTTTTAGTTTTCTTTGCCATGATTTTGAAGTGTTTGGGGTTTGAAATGTGAGCCGAGGCTCTTAATTTTTACATTGCAATAATTGGGAGAGATGAGAAAGTGAGTGCAAGCAAAAATTTCAATCAAAAATTTAAGGCCGGTGGCCGGTAAATACTACCTGCAAGGTGGAGATTTATAAATTATTGTGCGGAAATCCGGCAGGCTTGTTTTGCGTTGAGCGGTCATCCCTACCTTTGCGAATGGAAAAATAGACCTCGGTTCACTCCCCAAACACGGAAAATGGCAAATAGGAAAACTAACCGCAAGGAACATAGCCAAAACGCCCTGCCAAAGATACCCGACCACAACTCCGCACTCGGCGCGGCTGCAAGTTTAGCGGTACGTCCGTCAAGGTTGGGGCAAGGACTGTCGAGATACGGACGCAGCCAAGAGCACCACTACATATTACCTGCGCCCGATGCGGAGTGACCCCGAACCACGGAGAGCGCCCGGGTTGAGGAAGCAACGGCGGTGTCGTTGCGCCCCGGAAGTCAGACCCCGTGAACGGCGGTGCAACACCATATCAGCACTACGGAGGCAAATGGCTGTGCCGACGATTGCGATGCTGTGGCGATACCTATTTTCGTTGGCGAGATGGAGAGAACTCGCGAGGAATGACGGCGCCGATCACGGCTGCGCATGTCCCGGCCACAATACGGAACGTTCACCCTCATGAAGCAATGCCGAACTACAACTCACACACAGCGAACTTACTATCTCGATGCCTCACCGGCTATGCTTACTGGGCAAGTTCTCGGATGTCACGGAAGCGAACCGACTGGAGGCCGACCTGCCGGAAGTCAACTTGCCGCCGTGTATTCGGCCAGGATATGGAAGATGTTACTCGGTCAATCACTCGGATGCCGCCGCGAGGCGGACCGGCCAAAAGCCCCCACGGCTGACGGCTTGATTGCCGCAACTACGATATACTCAGATTTTCCTCGGATGCCTCGACAGAGGTCCGACCGGCAACCCTCACGGCTAAAGGTCTAAAATCTGCTGTGTGTACTCGGCAAGTTCTCGGATGTCGCGAGAGCGAACCGCCCGAAAGTCATTGTCACTGGAGGGCAACTTGCCGCAAAGGAAACAGGAGCGGTCAGCTCGGATGGCCGGAAGGCACCTGCCCGAAGCACCCAACTTTGCGGAGGGCCTGACCGCTCCCTGCGGCATAGAGGCGGTGCCGGAGTGACGTTCAATAAACCGGGCGTGAAGCGGTTTACCGACAAAGTGCGGTAGCACGGCAACAGCCCCCGAAGGAGCTGTAAGGAGTGAGTAGCGGATTAGAACTCGCTCACCGAGTAGATATTCATATTGTAGGCATCGGCACCAAAGCGGCTCTGGGCGATTTCGGCGGCTTCGGCCATTGTGTAGGCCTCGATTTCGTAGGACTCCACTTCGTTGTCGAAGTTTTCTACATCGACTTGGAACATACGGAGCTGAGGGCGGTTGGAACGGCGAGCCTTGCGGCTGATGTTTTCGGCGTTTTCGAGAGAGGTGAAGAACGAGGTCTGAACTGAAGCTGTCATGATTTTGAAGTTTTGAGGGGTTGAACTTGTGGGCCTTAGCCCGATTTTTACACCGCAACAAAAGAATGAGACAGGCAGCAGTCCCGGCTGCGATAGACCAAGTCAAGGGTCGGCGCACAAATTACTCTTTTTGTTAGGCACGACAGAAAAAGGAAGAATTTTGCAGACGATTTATGTACCCTTGCCAGTCGTAGGCGTCCATTCTAACTTCGCGAGTGGAAAAACGGCAAGGTTCACGAGTTCCCCAAAACGGAACATGACAGCATTCCGACCCCGTTTCCTCTCGGAGTTGCCGATAACGGCAAGGCTTGCCCAACCTCCCGTTGCCCGTCCAAGACGATGAAGAACGACAACAAAGTGGAACGAAAGAGCGGCATACCCCGAAGCCCCGGCCACAGAGCTGCCGCCGATGCCCACTCAAATATGACAATCCTTGTGCGAGTTCCGCATCACACCCCGCAGCCCCTCGGCAGGGCTGTACGGTAAACAGCCTGGCGCCCCACCATATAGCAAGCGAGCCTCGGATTGCCTGACGGCCTACTAAGTGGTCACGTCAAGTGTTTCCAAAGCTCGCAGACGCTCATTATATTTTATGCCTCCAACACTTTGATTCTTTCTGCAACAATCTTAATATTGTCGCCATCTGTCTCCATGACTATGCACCGACCATAATCACACCAGTTGGCGACATAGAAATCAATTCCATAAAAATACGAACTGCGAATGTCTGGAATACTGGTTTCGTAACCGTGAACATTAGCAAAAAGTAAACGAACATTCTCTGTAGCAAATTCGATATCGACTAGGCCAGTGTCGTGTTTGATGTATCTCAATTCGCAGAGCGTATCATCGTGGAAAGCGCAGTAATCGTATGCTTCACGAAGTTCAGCATAGTCGTCAATGAACGGCTCACATTCGGGCGCAAGTTTATATGGATTTGTCATAAGGTTAATATTCAAGTAGCCAGTCAAAATCGCCCATCGGGCAGAATTTAGAGTGTAGATTGTTGATATAATAGAGGATGGCAAAGCTTTCACGACCAAGTCGTTTTGCCTTTAGAATCCAGCGAAAGTCGGTTTGAGCCTGGGCAAGTGCATTTGATGATTCTTCAATCCATCGGTTCCAGTTTTCGAGTTGTGTTTCGTAGAACATTCGCTCGCCTTCCCAAAATTTCATTTTACTAAGTTCGTCTTGACCATAAGGATTATTTTCGTATTGAGGCTGCCAGTAGCTAAAACGATAGTATCTGAATGAGTCGTATAACGCATATTCAGTGGATTTAAGAGCACACCGAAGACAATCGTCAATCGACAACGATTGAGGTAATTCCTCTGTCTGCATTACGTTGCTTATTCGGTACGAGCCGTTATTTAAAGATGAAATTTTGAAGCGACCAAGTAGATAATGGCTGCGGTATAGGTAAATCCAGCCATTGTCAAGGTAAAAACCATAACGGTTTTCCCAGTCGGTACCAAAGGCGCGGAGAATCCGTCGGCGTGTCTCTGAGGAAATTCTGGTGCCTTCATATTGACTATTGACAGGTATGAAATGGTGGATTTCCACATTGGTCAATGCTTCATTTTTTGCTAAGAATTGACGTTGCCAAAGTTGCTGCATCATCAATCGGTCGAAGTCCGGTTTGTATGCCACTATCACTCTTTTAGGCAGTTGTAGATATTCACAATTGAACTTACCCCCAAATTTCACTTTCTTGTAGTAGAATCTGTAGCCATACATGGTAGACGCCATCAAGCCGACGATGGTTGCCATCAGTCGCGGATTTTCTGGCATGTCACGGACGGCATTATGGATTGCACTGCCGAAGTCGAACGCACGATAGAAGCAATCCCATGCGCGCATTAGAAGGCACAGTGTACTTGTGCCTTTGCGCCATTTCCAATTATGGCGCACATCTTTGATGACGGGATTAACCATAGAATAGGTTTCGTCTTTGCTGTATCCCTGTCGGAGTCGTCTGATAATATGCGGGAAGAGAATCCGGGCATAGCCTTCCTCTTTATCCCATGAACGGTCAATCATGACTCGCGATGAAGCTCCGTTTTCGTTATCTTCGTACCATCCTGCCGTGCCAAGTCGAGCCAACATCATGCCGGAAAAAATTCCTTCGTATCTAAAACCATAATCTCCAATCCAATCTTTTGCTTTTTCTGACAGATTGGCAATTTCAGGATGTACGTTTGAGAACTCATTGCGAAAATACATTCGAAAATCATCTATGCTATCGCCATCGCATTGAATGGGATGGTCGAAAAGATACGTCGATGTAGCAATGACCGACAGGCCATATTCCGATAACAGTGCCTTATCGTCAAAGAGTTGACGATAAAAGGTCGCCTTATCCCTGAGATACGTGTCTGCGGCAAGATCGCCAATTATTCCGCCTATCATAATATCGTGGTTAGTCCGTTAGGACGTTGAACTACAATTTTCTCTTTGCTTTCTATGTAGATGTTGATGCCAATGCGCTTTGACATGGGAGCATTACGGTCGAGTTCAGCAATTTCTGCAGTGAATATCTCGTGCCAGCCCATGTTGAGAAGCATCGCAAGTTCGGCATTATCGGTTTTGGGCACATAGCCTAGAATAAAGTCGAATTCAAAGTCAAAATCTTCAGGACATTCGGGGTCGTAGTCGCCATCGAGAGCAATAGCCACAGCGTTCTTGTCGTACTCGTTATCGGGTTGCGGTACGAGCGCGAGCTTGGCTCCCTGATAGAGTTCGTCCCACACATCGTCGATATCATGGAACATCAGACCGGCGATATAGACGTGCTTGAACAATCGGCGAAATTTACAAACTCGCTCCGGTTCAGGGGGAGCTGCCGGAATTCCCGGCAATGGTAGCTCTATGTCGCCTTGCAGTGGTATGTCCGGCGGGTATGGCATTCCCTCTGTTGGTCCCTCGCGAACTACTGAGCCTTCTTCTGGTTGAATAACGCCTACTTCCTCGTCGCCATCTCCCTTAACTGGTTGACGTAGTAGTTCCATTATAAGACCACGCATTTCTTCGTCAGAGTCGCATCCTTCTTGATCAATGTTTGTAATATGTCGGTTCTGAAGCTGTCTTTCCAAGTCGGCCAATTCCGCATCGCACAGCGGGCAGGTGCCGGAGCAATCTTCCTCGTGCTTGCACTCGTGAGGATTATATTCGAGTCCATAACGTGCGGCAACGCGTGCACGCATACGGAGCAGCAGTTCGCATTTGCGTTTTCCTCTGTTCATGGTTTTATCGGTTTGCGGTAAGTAAATTCATCGATGTCAGTGAAGCCCATCTCGCGGAGTCGGGCGATTGAGGCGCGGACGTCTACGTCGGTGTTGAAATCGGGGATATGTGGCACACGGATGGTAATCTTACGTATCTCGCGGTAAGCGGCGAGGTAGTCGAGCCTTTTGAGCATCGGCGATATGTCATTGCCCGTGTATCGTTGATATATGTCGGGATTCATATCCTTTATGTCGACAATCCAATGGTCCACTATCGGCAGAAGTTCCCGAAGACAATAGCCGGGGACATTGAGTGAAGTTTCAACGGTGATTTTCCACCGTCCGTTGCAAAGTTGGTGAAAGGCTTGTATAAACCTGTAGCGAAGCAACGGTTCTCCACCACCGAAACAGATGCCTCCACCGGTCATCTGAAAGTATATATTGTCCTGTGATACCTCGTGGTAGAGGCTGCGCGGCGAGTATAACTTCGCACTGGGAATATCTTTGATATGCTGGTGGCACTGGTTGTTGAGGCACCATTTGCACCGCAGCGGGCAGCCTACAAATGTTACGAGCGTAGTTACGCCATCTCCATCGGTAGCCATACGCAACCGGCTGACCCCGAAAATCGGTGCCAGCACCCTGCGCTCCGGTGCCTCAATCTGCTGCTTCATCACATACTCGCAATTACGGATAGAATGATTATGGGGATGCAGATTGAAGCTATGACGATTCCGATCTTAAGACGGCGCTTGTAGTCGGATTTGAGTTCGGCAAGTTCAGCCTGTTTCTTCTCCAGCAGAGCGGTGTCCTTGGCAAGGCGTTTCTCTGCGGTCTCCAGTCGTAACAGGATTTTCTTGTAGCGACCGGTACCATCTTCGAGCTTTGCGAGGTTTTCCCTTAGAGCCGGGATGCGCTGCTTGTCAGAGCCAATGCGCCCACGGATATTGCCAATCTCGCGCTCACACTTCTGGATAGGCGTCAACTTCTGCGGTTTCGGCTTGTACGGCATAACATAATATGCCGGCTCGTCGAACCCGAAATAAGAGTCCGACCCGCAGTTGGCATAGAAGCCATCCACATACATATCATGCACGGTATCACCGTTGTAACCGTCCCAGCTCATTCTATTTTCGTTTTAAGCTCCAGTAATAATTCTCGACCTCAACAAGTCCTTTGCGGGTCAAAGAGCCGTAAAGTATGCTGTTGATTTTTGTCTTCTCACATTTGAGCGCTTGCGCAATAATGTTAGCTTTCAAAGCTTTATTACTTTGAAGCAGCTCTAAAATTTTGCCTTCCAGAATTTCCTCCGGAGATTGCTGGGCAACTATATTGGCTTTATCCTTTATGCCGATTTCTTCAAGAAATTCGGTGACTTTTGAGTCAATAATGACATTATTAGGCAAAATTCTGTCGGTCAAGTGAATACCTTCAAGGGTTTTGCAGCGACTAAGCGCTACATACACTTGACCGGCAACAAAGGCTTTAGATACATCGATAACTACTTCTTCAAAGGTCAATCCCTGAGACTTGTGGATGGTTACACACCATGCAAGGCGCAGCGGCAATTGATAGAAAGTTGCATACTGCTCGCGGTAAATAACTTTAGTTCGTTTATCGAGAGTATATCGGTAGAAATCCCAGTGAGCGTTGAACACATCTATAACCGCGCCCTCATCTGTGCGCACCCTTACGCTGTAATCCTGAAGTCTGATGACAGTTCCAAGTGTTCCATTGACATATTTGCCACCTTCATTGTCATTGCGAAGGAACATCACTCGGGCACCGACTTTAAGCTTTAGATAAAAGTCGGTCGGCCACTCGCTTTTGTCGAGGAAACCACCCTTCACCTCAGCATCGTATTGACGCATTTCGCCGAGAATACTATTTAGCTGAGCCCAGTTAAAACTATCAGCCTTACGATTGTGAGTCGTGAGACGTATGCCATGTCGCGGATTGAGTTCCTTATTCGCGACTGAATATCGTGTATTCAGTTCGCATAACATCGATGGAGTTGCGTGACCGATGCGAATGGCATTTAGTATCGTCTTGAAAGAAGCATCGTCTTGGCGGTAAACCTTGGTAAGTTCTACTACCTTTACTTTGAGCTTCTTAAACTCAGTGCTACTGAAGAAATATGGATTAGGATATGCTGTCTTGAGAATATCCCAGTCTTCATCTTCGGTAACAGGTATGAGCTGATACAGGTCGCCAAAGACAACAATCTGAGTACCACCGAAGGGCAACGATGAGTTCTTGACATGTTTGAGAATATAGCTCATTTTGTCAAGAAGATCGCAACGCACCATACTGATTTCATCAATGATAATCAGTGATGTGGCCTTTAGCGTTTCAGCGACATTTGGTGTCAGCTTGGCAATCTCAGGAAGAGAGTTTGAAGGTACCCACGGGCCTAAATCCATCCTAAAGAATGAGTGGATGGTGGCACCGTCAGCGTTTTTGGCAGCAATGCCCGTAGGCGCAAGCACAGCGACGTCGCCACGGTTATTAAGCCGGGCAACAATTTGTTTTAATATATACGTCTTACCAGTTCCAGCCTTACCTGTTACGAAAACGTTGGCGCCTTTTCGGATGAGGGCAATAATTGAGTCTGCATCTGAAGCATCAGTTATATCGAAACGGCTGGCAGTTTCGTCTAATGTATCTGCATACCGAGTCTCTGTTTTGAGTTGGTCGAAAAACTTCCTTGCAAACTGCTCCCAGTGCCATAGACTACAATCAATGGCGCTGAATTTATTTTTGCAAAGGGCCGGAATGCGAGTCTCGGGGACTCCATTCTTCAATTTACGCTTTGCAAAATTAGCGACAGAGCGCAGGTTGAAAGGGTTTTCCATGGTGTGCAGAGGAGTTAGTCTTCGAGAAGGAAGCGTCGCGCTGCGAGATACTTGTTGTAGCGGGCGGCCATGTCGGCGTCGAAGTGGTCGAGGCGCAGAGCGTTGAGATTGTCTTCGAGGTCGTGGAGCTTAACTACGCGGCCAATAGGATTTTGTTTAGCTCGACGAACAAAATCCTCATAGCTCTCGCCTTCGCGTTTGGTCACGGATAGAATGGCGTCAACGATTTCTTGCGAGAAACCTTCAGCAAGCACATCCTCGGCGGTGACACCGCAGTCCTCTATCACGTCGTGAAGAAACGCCACAATCTTCTGCTCCGAAGTATCACATTTAAGCGCTACTCGCATAGGATGCAATATATATGGTTGGCCGACCTTGTCAGTCTGCTCGGCATGACTCTCGACGCAAATTTTTGCGGCAAGTTCAACGAGTTCATTATCCTTCTTGGGATTCATTTGTCCTGATACTTATTTGTGACCTTAGATATTGCCATCTTGTTGTTTGCGCTTTTCTTCGACTTCAGCCTGATATTCTTCAAAGGTTTTGCCGTTGGGGAAATAGGTCTCGTAGTAAAGCTCGTCAATGGTTTTGCCATTGAACGTCCAGTATTTGCCCATACGACCATTCTTGCCGCGAAGTTCAGTCGTCAGCGGAGTGAGATAGGTCTCCTTTCCGTTGCATATAACCTTACGGTTGGTTGCAACGGTTGCTATGATTGAGGGGTCCGGGACAAATGTGAGGACATCACCGACGTTCAGTCCCATCTCGAAGAAGTAGAATGTGGGATACCCGACAGTCCCTTTACTCTCGCGGTTTGATGAAGCGCCGCCCTTGGATGTTTTTGTCATTTCGTCCATGACGATGACAAGATCATGGCGGAGCGTGTATATGGTCTCCTTGCTCGCTTCTTCAAACTGCATATTGAAGAATACCGGCCACCAACATTCAGACCTTGGATTGAGGCGGCGCACGATGCGGAATTTGCCGTTGCTACCGGCTATAAGAAGTCCGAGGGCGTCTATACGGTTGATAATATCGGTGCGCTTCAATTTTAGATTGGCGGCGACATCGCGCACATAAGCGGTATAGTCTTTCGCTTTATGAAATTCGCGGAGTAAATTCCAGGAATTTATATCATTTTCCGCAATATCGCGCAGAATCGTGCGCCATTCATCAAGCGAAATAGGTATGCGTTGGTCGGTGTCATATCTTCCATCAGAATCTTTGACACAACGGATTGTCAGCTTGTCAAAGTCCAACGCTTCCGGATAGTATGCGCCCACCATCCATAGGAAATTTCGACAGGTATAATAATGCTCGTCATAAGGAGCATTGAAGTATTCGGGTTTCAATTCACCGGCGCAGGGGATCATATCAACTGTGCCGTTTTGAATTTCAACATCCCAGCCATCGAATTTCCAATGTTCGATATTGCCTTCACTGGGTCGTACTACAAGATGAACGTTATGGATATAACCTTTTTTGGAGACACCGCAAAAATACACAGCATCATAATCGCTATCGGGTGTTTCGTCCATATCGATAACAGGATGATTTCCCATATCGGGGTTATAAGCTTTGCTGAATTTTTTGCTCTGTTTACCTTTTAGGCAAGGGAAGCAATGCTGAGATACATTGCCACCGTTGACGTATTTAGCCCACAGCCACTCGAACTGTTCGGGGTCGAAATTATGATGTATCGTAATCATAATGATTTAGCTATTTGTTGGTTCCGGATTTAATCAAAGGAACAGGAATGGGACATTTATAGAATTTAAGTGTGCGCTTGAGCGGCTTCTTCTGCGACATCGTGAAGCGGAAGGGTTTGTCGTTACGCTCTGCGAGAACGGGATAAAGTATCACGCACGGCACTACGGGAACGGAGTCTTCATCGGTGCAGTCGATGCCGAGGGCTTTAAGAAGAGACTTGTCGCGGGCATAGCCGGAAAGCTGTTTGATATTCTCTGCTTTGACTTCTTCGCTTGCATCGTAATCAGTAATGTACTTGGTGTCAAGTACGGCCTTCATTGATGGTGTATTCAGCAGGAAGTCAGCCACAAATCGGTTGCGGTAGCCGCAGACCTGATACATGATGCCTTTGCCATAACGCTCGCGAAGAAGTGCGAGTGTATAGTGCTCAAACAGGAGCGCCATGTCGATGCGGAACACCGGCACATAGTCCGACATATCACCTTCTGACTTGCTTAAGGAAATGTCTTGTCGGCGCTGGAGCATTAATGCAAGTCGCAGAGCTTCCGTATAGTCGCGAAACAATTTGTTGTGCTTGATTTGCGGAGCTTTGCCCTGGAAATCAGGTGACACATCGGCGAAGGCGCTCAGGCATGAACCGCACTTTGCCGCGAGGGTCGCGTATGCCTTGTGTTGCGCCATAAGCGAAATCATATCGCGGGCAACCAGCAGGCCACGTTTTATGTAACGGTTCTCGGGAGTGTCAACAGAATACTCATTGTATTTGCACAGCACACTCTCTCGATGGCCGGTCAGCAGATTGCGTCGCTCGTTGCCAATAACGTCGATACGGCCTTTGACCTTGCATAGGTTTTCATGCCTGGCTACATACCCCTTGCGGAGAATACGCGAGGCGATACGCTCCACACAATTGAGGAATTGTACGACAAGCAGCGGTGACAGAATTGAGTTGAGTGCTTTCGACTTGATTGGCCTGGCATCGAAGTCTATGTCATAGATTGTCGAGAAATCATCGTCCGGTTCTGACGTCCGCAGACAGGTCATAAACATCTCCAGGAAGTCGATATTGGGGACCTTAGGAGTTACGACCAATGCCTTTGTCTGCTTTTCATCGAGCCACTCAGCGCCGATGCGGTAATATGTCGTGAATACATCCTTTTTTCCCGTAGTCGAGAACTCGCATAGCACAAGATTGACCTGCTCCGTTACAAACCTGCGCGTATCGTAGTTGATACGTTGGCGGAGCGCATCAGCATCCAGTCCTTCGCGGCGGTTGGCGTCAATCGGGCTATGTTCACTCGTTACTATCGTCATCGTCTTCTTCTGGCGTTACTGGGTTGTAAGGCTTGAGCTGCATCCAACTGTCGAAGTATTTTCGAGCTTCGTCGGGTCGGATAGTGAGGATTCCGTCCTTGATATATTCTTTGATAAGAGGAATAATCTCGAACTCCATCTTCATACGCATCTCTTGGGCGTTTTCTTCAGCTTCATTCTCCTTGTTAAGCATGAAATAGCTGTGGCCTACCATGAGGTCGTCAACGTCCATGTCGGCGTAGCGATGGTCGGTAATGAACTTTTTTACATCGTCGAACAGAGCCTGAGCCGTCGGCCACTTCACCAGCTCGCGTTCAGCAGGTATGGTGAGGAAAGCAAACCGACGGCGGATAGCATAGTCGATTGTGCCGGTAGAGCGGTCGGTAGTGTTCATCGTGCCAATGATATAGAGATTCTTAGGCACACCGAAGCCCTTTTCATCTTTTGAGTACGGCAACTGTAGTGTGATGCCATGGTCTTCACCGAGTCGCTTGTCTGCTTCCAGTAACGTAATCAGTTCACCGAAAATCTTGGAGACGTTGCCACGGTTTATCTCGTCGATAATGAGGACGTAGGGTTTCTGCGCACTGGGAACAGCTACCGGCACCTTTGGCGCATACTTACTGATAACATCAAGAATATCCTTCAAGTCGATGCTCAGACGATAAACCGTTCCTAATGTCATTCTTTTACCATTATTGATGTCAACAATATTATGTTTGAAGCCGGTTGCAAACCATTTGACATCACGGTAACGGGGATATTCACCACCATCTGCACGATATTCGTAATCGCCGGTAACGATGCCTATGGCGTCTGTTTCTGACTGCGAATAGCAGCTGACTATAATATCGCCTTTCTTCATTATGTCAGAATCATAGAAGGTGCGCAAGATATTTTTGCCCTCAGTCACTTTAGGATTATCCTCAGAGAAATCGATGTCGCCGTATTGTTCCCAGCTGATACGGATATGTCCGTTCTGAAAGCAGTCCTTGCGAATAGGATTGTCGCCGGTTCCTCCGAGAGATACCTTCCAGATGGTGGGATTATCATTCATGAGATTGAGTCCTTCGATTGTCTCAGACCCGGTTTCCTCAATATCACTGGCGACCTGAGCAGCTTTGCACATGCGCTTAAAGACACCGTCATTCACCTCATAACGCACAATTCCGCCGTCATATATCGGCTTTATGCCCTCTACGAAATCCTCATAGTCCATTGACTGGTGAAAAGTGGTGAAACCTATGCGTCGGGCCTCACGCAGTTCATCGTAGCGGTCCATAACATCTTTATGGTGCTCGGGCACTACGCCGTCAATCAATGCCACGGCAAGCGCTGCCGTGTTGTAGGTTTTGCCGGTGCCGGGAGCACCTTGCAGAATAAGATTCTTTTTTGATTGCAGAAGACTGTATGCTTTTGATACGAGTGGCGACATAACTGTAGCGGTTTTAAGTTTGAGTGAATCTTTGAGAGAATTGGCCTGACGTTTGCCGAGCCAGTAGCCGAAGTCGGTGGCAAGAGGGCCGAAGAGCGGTACCTCCCCGTAGCCTTCATCGGCGAGGCGCTTGTTGACATGATTGATTAAGGCTTGATTCGATGAAATATATTGCCAAATGGTGCGATACATTTGGTATCCTTTGACAACCTCTTCCGGGCGCCCGGTACGGCCAATCTCAACTCCCAGCCCCAATTTAGCCGAGACTTCACGATAGATGCTGTATTTGAAAATCGGATATTTCTCCGGGTATCTCAGCCACAGATATGTGCTGATGGCGTTAGTATTCTGATAATGTATGCGATTCTCCTTGAGTAAATCCGGGAAATACTTTTTCATCATTTCGTCCGAACTTTTCACAAAGGAGTCAAAACGTTCTTCGAGGTTCTTGGATTCGTCGAAAAGATTGCGGAACATCTCTCGTAGTCTTTCTGCATCTGCTTGGGCAAAACGCTCTAACATGCCCAATGGAAATGCATTCATCGAAGCGAGAAGATTATCTGTGTCGGCCATGGCAGCCGACAGCATATCGGCAAAGTTCTCCGCTTCTATATCCCATTTGGCCCGGAAGGTCTTTATAGCCTGCCACTTATACACTTCTTCGTGCCAAAACGAATCCAGCTCACGGGCATATTGCTCGACATGGAGAGTAACGACTCGGTCGCGCAGAGCCTCGATGAGTTCTGGACGAAGATACCATACAAAGCCATCAGTGGTGTTTTTGCCTCGTGCCATGCAGACCGGCCAAAATATCTGCTCGTCTGAGTCATGTGATAATATTCGGAAATCCGTGAATCGCTTTTGCACATTGCGGCAGAAGCCATTGATGGAACCGGTATAATACGCAGGCTTGCGGCCATACTCTTCCGCGGCTTTGGTGCACGAAGCTCCATGGCCAGGCAAAAAATAGAACGACAGCAATGCAGTCATTGCCGACTCCGACGCGACTGTCTTGTCGCGCAGCATATCGGCCCAGTCATCCTTAGTGATTGGGACTTCGCAAGTGTACCAGCCGCCGGTGTCTTTATTTAGTTTTATATTTTGCATATGCTTTAGTCAAAAAGAGATTGCGGTTTTTGTGTTTGTTTGCTGTTCTTATGGCTGTCGATGACTGTTTTTAACTTTTCCTTGAAGCGTTTATCATGTTTGTAGAGTAGGCCTTTATCGTACGTAATAATAGTGCTTACCATCTTCCATACGTTGTCAGCAGCCTTGAAAATAGCTTCGATGCTAACTCCTGCCGGGATTTCTTTGTTTGCATTCAGATAACCTGACAGGTATCTTTCGGACGGGGATTGCAATCCGATACGCTGACAAATTAGCCATGCTACAGACTCGGCTTCAAACTCCATTACATCATGTGGAAGATTGCGTGATTGCCACCATTCCTTTTGCCCGGGAGGCGAAATGAGATGATGACAGAAAAAGTGTCCCAGCTCATGTAGTATACTGGCCATCGTCTCGCCATCTCCTGCATGAGAATTTATACTGATGAGGTAGTGAGCCGGATATTCAAGATAGAAGTTTTTGTTTTGAAAGACCAATGGATGACTTTCTTCTCGCAGAAGTCTTAGTTGAGCACCATAGTTCGAACCGGCAACAAAATTAGGATTGTAGGCAATCCCTTGTGCGGACAAATTGCCGACTACCTTAGTAAGGAGTCTTTTATCGAAGTCGCCAGACGTCGCAAATGGCTCTTTAAGATATTCTGTCAATTCTCCAAACTGCTTTGTCAACTGAGGATTTTTATTAAGAGGGAAAGTATCTGAGATGTCGAATAAATATTCGAGCGGACCAAAGGGAATGAGCACTAAAACAGGTCGTGCATTGGGTAGAATGCCACAGTCAAATTCTTTCGCCCATTTGGTTTCTGTCAAAAGATACGTTGCTCCCGGTCTCTGAATAAAGACCAACATTGCATTATACGGGCCTATCTGCTTCATTTTACCGCAGAAAGTCAGCATCTTCTGAAAATTTTCAGAAGATCGATAGCTCTTTACCCCTCCAAAGAGGACGTCTAATCTCGCTTGTTGGTCAGTGTCGCTCATCAGTAATATTGTTCAATGTAGGAGTAAGCCTTTTCAAAGACTTCGTTGTCTTTGATTTGATACTTAATCCAAAGGATGGAACGGAGTTTCTTTTTGATTTCGCGCTTGGCAGTTACGCTCTTGAAGGCATCCTTGAACTGACGGATGATTTTGACGACTTCGTTATCGATGTCGTTGACCACTTGCTCTACTATGATGGGCGTTTCCGGTGTCTTGATTGACTCGAAAAGGTCGGTAAGGGCAGCACGAGCTTTGGCATGTGGGTCTTCGGGGACCTCAATTTTCTTTTCTTCTTCGAGTACTTCACGAGCAAGTTCAAGCAGCTGCTTCAGGAAGTCTATACTTGTAATGAGACTTTCTTCGAGACGTTGGCGCAATTCGTCGAGTTTCTCGGCAAATTCTTTGTATTTGCCTGTCTTGGGATGCTTGCCGAGGCGCAGGCGAAGCAGCTTCTCAACTTCGATGATGCGCTTCTCTCGCTTCTTTTCGTCCTCAATGACAGAGTCGATGATGTCGGCATCGACCACGAGTTCTTCAAGAGGACGACCAATATCGATGGTGTCGATATTCTGATGGATAATTTCGATGGTCTTGGCGCCGAGTATGGTCCAGATAAGTGAGCCGGGGGTTACAGGGCGTACGCTCTGATATACCGAGGCGAGCCAGGTATAGTCGGCAAGATGTGGCTTCAAAGCCTCGTCAGGACTTACAATTTCCCATGCCTTTGCCAATCTGGCAAAATTGCGTGCGAAGTCGGTCTTCTTCTGTGGGTCGCGAATAGCTTGCTGTGCGGCTGACAGTCCTTCCCAGCCGCCTACTGTTCGGTCCACTCCGGGGAAAAAGGATACGCAATCGGCAACATAGCCGGGTATAAGAGCCTTGATTTCCTCAAGGTTCTTGACGATGCCTTTGATGGTTTCTTCATCGAAGGCGAGCGATTTGGCCACGTTGTCAAACACTCCGACGAAATCCACAATGAGTCCTGATTTTTTATTCTCGTTATATTTGCGGTTGGTACGACAGATAGCCTGCAGAAGCGTATGGTTCTTCATTGGTTTGTCAAGGTACATACACTGTAAAATCGGCGCATCGAAGCCGGTAAGCAGTTTGCTGGTTACGATGACGAACTTCAGTGGCGACAGCGGGTCGCGGAAGTGGTTTAGAAGTTTCTTCTCTTCGTCGCGGGTGCGTTTATGCTCCTTGTATTCGTCGGCCTTGTCGCCGGTGGTGTGCATCACGATAGCCGTTTGGTCTTCGGTGCCCAGTAGGGCGTCGATGGCCCGCTTGTATTTGATGCAACAGTCGCGGTTATAGACCACCACCTGTGCCTTCATTCCGTTGGGCTCAATCTGTTCGCGGAAATGGTTGACAATATATTTGCAGACCTCATTGATACGCTCCTGCGAGGTAAAAAAGGCTTCGACAGAAGTGCGACGCACGAGTTCGTTCTTTTCTTCTTCGCTGATTTGGTCAGTCAGTTCGTCAAATGCTTTCTGAAGTTCTTCTTGATTGAGATGCATCGACACAGGCACAGTCTGGAAGTTTAGTTCGAGTGTGGCACCGTCAGCTACGGAATTTTGGAAGGTGTACTTCGATATATATCCGTATTTGTCTTCCTCGGCACCAAAAGCAGCAAAAGTATTGTGGTCATTGCGGTTGATAGGGGTACCTGTCAAGCCAAAAAAGAACGCGTTGGGGAGAGCCGTGCGCATTTTAGATCCGAGGTTGCCTTCCTGCGTGCGGTGGGCTTCGTCCATCAGCAGGATTATGTTGTCACGAGTGTCAATTACCTGACCATCGGCAAGGTCTCCGAACTTGAAGATAGTGGTAATGAGGATTTTCCTCATCTTGATTTTCTGTTCGAGTTCTTCCTTCGATGATATACTGTCGACGTTAGGTATATCGGCACGGGTGAAGTCACCGGTGATTTGGTCTTCGAGGTCGATGCGGTCGTCTACAATGATGACCGTAGGCGCATTTAGCTCGGGCATACGGCGCAGTTTCTGAGCAGCGAATACCATGAGCCATGATTTGCCCGAGCCCTGGAAGTGCCAGATAAGTCCTTTGCGCGGCCCTTTGCCGTCGCGGATGGTGTTGAGTACGCGCTGCACAATAGCCTCGCCACCGAGGTATTGCTGATAGCGGCACACGATTTTAATCTTGTTGCCGGAAGGAGTTCCACTGAAAACGGTGTAGAAGCGGTATATGTCAAGCAGTCGCTCGGGCGATATGAGCGTGAGGTAGTTATGCTTGACGCTATCGAGGTCGCCGTGTCGGCGGTCTTCATCAGCGTACCAAGGGCCCCATTTTTCGACGGGAGCGCAGACGCTGCCGTATTGCAGTTCCTTGCCTTCGGAAGCGAATGTGAGGATGTTGGGCACAAACATCTGTGGGATGCTTCGCTCGTAATGTAGTATGTCGGTGGCACCGTCGGCCCAAGTAACGTCGGGACGCACCGGTGTCTTAGCCTCGCCGATAACCATTGGGATACCGTTGATGATATAAACCAGATCAAGTCTTTTGCCTCCCTGGTGGCTTGGCCGCGGGAACTCCCATTGGTTGGTGACGATGCAACGGTTCTTCGACATATCATCATGGAAGAACTTAATGTTGATATTGTCGCCGTCAGGACCGAAAGGATAAGAATTTTCTTCAAACAGCAGACGACGGAACTGGTCGTTGGCGGTAACGAGATTGTCAATATCGTTACACGACAATATGCAGGCTCGCAGTTTATATATCACCTGTTCAGCCTGCTCCGGAGTAATTCTGTTGATCTCAATCAGCGCTCTCATCAACCATTCTCCAACAAGGATGTCATCGGGAATACGGGGAACCTGGCTCGGTTCAACGTATATCCATCCCTGTTCAGCAGCGGCGTTAACGAGCATTTCCTCTACTGTATTTGATTCGTTAAAGTATGCCATATTATGTTTCGTTTATTTCGTAATATTTTGATTTATCAGCCTG
>OEFA01000152.1_pt1 | contig 27939 bp, 26 predicted proteins | sample 1495601 | NCBI WGS metagenome assembly OEFA01 (sample SAMN02324081, study PRJEB22366) | human gut metagenome | biome: human | place: Canada: Ontario | collected 2010-10
AAAGAAAAAATTAGTGGCTCGGATTTCAAAATCCGAGCCACTAATTTTAAAAAGCAAGCCACTAATTTTTTGCCCTCAGAAAACCCGTTTTAAAACCACCCCGAAAACGCGGACAAAAAAGGCAGGCTGCAAACACTCGGTCAGGTAAAGCATTAAAAATAACGTTTGCCGTTGCATGTTTTTCCCGGAAAAGGTTGTAAGTTTGCCTTACTTATAAAAATTGCCCGTTAGGGCAAAAATTTTAAATAGGATGAATTTCGCGAGGCACAGATACCTGGAAAAATTAATAGGACACAGGCACAATCATTTGATAAAAGTGATTACCGGAATGAGACGGTCGGGCAAATCCTACCTGTTGTTTACTATTTTCTATAACCATTTGTTGAAAGAAGGCGTAGATGAATCCCACATCATACGTGTTGACCTGGAGGACCGCAGGAACAAGGCCTTGCGCAATCCGGACGCACTGTTGGAATACATTGACGGGAGAATGAAGGACAAGGAAATGTATTACATCCTGTTGGACGAGATACAATTCGTTCCCGAATTTGAAGATGTGTTGAACAGTTACCTGAACATCTCCAATGCGGACGTGTATGTTACGGGGTCGAACTCGAAATTCTTGTCGAAAGACGTGATTACTGAGTTCCGCGGGCGCGGAGATGAAATACGCGTGTTTCCGCTCTCGCCGGCAGAAATCCATGAAGCCTTTCCCGAAATGGACTGGCAACAGCTATGGGAACTGTATTTGCATTACGGCGGCTTGCCGTTGACGGTGTTGGCCGCCACGGAAAGCGAGAAAGCCGCGTATCTTAAAACGCTTTTTGATGAAACTTACCTCAAAGACATCAAAGAGCGCAATAAAATAAGGCATGACATGGAGATGGAGACTTTGCTCAACATCATATCATCCTCGGTAGGCTCTTTGACAAACCCTTTGAAGCTGGCTAATTCGTTTGCGAGCATGGGCAAGTCAAAGCTGTCGGCTTTCACAATAAAACAATACTTAGACTACTTTGCCGATGCCTTTCTCATTTCCAAGGCGGAGCGATACGACATAAAAGGAAAGAAATACATCTCAACGCCTTATAAATATTATTTCTCCGACATAGGTCTGAGAAACGCGCGGCTTAACTTCCGCCAGATAGAGGAGACGCACATCATGGAAAACGTAATCTACAACGAATTGCAGTTAAGGGGTTATGGTGTGGATGTCGGAGTTGTGGAAGTACGCGAAAGCAATGCAAACGGCAACTCCTCGCGAAAGCAGATAGAAGTGGATTTTGTGTGTAACCAGGGAAGCCGTAGATATTACATACAGTCAGCTTTCGCCCTGCCTACGCCCGAAAAGGCGGAACAGGAGTTCCGGCCGCTAAGGAATATTCCCGATTCGTTCAAGAAAATTGTAATCGTGAAGGATGACATCCTTGTGAGACGGAACGAGGATGGCATAGTAACAATGGGGTTGAAACAATTCTTGCTCGACGAGCACAGTTTGGAACTATGAGCGGCAAAAGTCCGGTATCATAAAGTAATTTCCCAACCTTAGCCAACGGTTGTACGCCCGCCGGGTCGTTTGTTCCCGGTACGGGTAGGCCGGCAGACACATCGGCCGGGCGTTTTCATCGTCGTTATAGTGGAGGCGCGATTCATAGCGGCCACGTCGCGCGCATCGAACGGGGCTACGCCCGGCAACCACCCCTGTAGAGACGCGATTCATCGCGCCTCAAAATTGATTCGGCGCTATAAACCAACATAGCGGTCGCGATGAACCGTTTTATGAGACGCGATTTTATCGCGTCTATACGAAGGATACAATTACCGTTGAAATTGTCGTTTTTCGGGCGGAAAAATTGAAAACTGATTTTCAGTGTATTTATCCCACGTGGGAGCAAAGAAAAAATATGTCTGACATATTTTGAATTATGTCAGACATATTTTAAAATACAAGGCACATATTTTTTGCCCTCAGAAAACCCGTTTGAAAACCTCCTCGAAAACGCGGACAAAAAAGGCTCTGCGCTTGTGCAGTCTTCTTTGCGGGCGTTGGAAACAGCAAAATGCACATGCCAACAATCCACGGATGATTGTATCGTGAGGCTTATAACGGGAACTTTCGGTAAGAAAGATGTTCCGACAGACGCATTTGGATTCCGTTGAGGTACGATTAAAAGCTCGCATTCGTATTGTTGCCCGACAGATAGACCACAATTTCAATTCCACATGGTACGATTAAAAGTAGGTGACGTCCGTGCATTGCCAAATATGACCGAAATTTCAATTCCGTTAAGGTACGATTAAAATATAACGGCTTTTCAGGCAAATGAGGTGGCGTAGATAAATTTTTCAGTTATATCGGCCGTTATTTTTCTTGCCGTTGGCTGTCCGTCTACGGTTATGAACAAATGGCATGCTTCGGGCAAGAAAAAAGACCGTACTTTAACACTTTGTTCTGATAACCTGTGTGCAAAATCCTTTGACTGTTCATACAGAATATCGCATGTCCCGCCAACAAACAGAACCGGCGGAAATGCGGAAAGCCATTCCGCCGGTGCAAGCAGCGGTGAAATCAACGGTTGAAACGGGTCTGTCGTTCCAATATAGGCCTGAATCATCGTCGACATTAGCGCGGAATCAAGGCCGTAACCATTACCGTATATTTGCCAGCATTCACTATCTGTGCAATCACATGCTTTCGTGACGGGATAGTACAAGACTATGCCGCATGGCAATTTCCGGTTTTGCATTATTCTTAGTAAAACCACAGAGGCGGCTAGATTTCCTCCGGCCGAGTCACCTCCTATGAAAATACGCGCGGGGTCTACGTTAAATGCGTTAGCCATATCGAATGCAAATTCCAAGGCTTCGTCGCATTTGTAAAGAGCAGCCGGGAACTTATTTTCCGGTGCCAACGGATAATCGACCGCCAACACACAAACGCCTCGCTGTGCCATCATTGTGCAATAAGCCGCGCAGCTGTTCAAACTGCCGAACACCCAGCCTCCGCCATGAAAATAAATAAAAAGAGGCATTGTTTCCGTGCGGCCACAGTCCTTTGGACGGTAGAGCCGCATTTTATGTTTTTCAAATTCTATCACTTCAATATTTTCAGGAAAGCAGGGCGAAACATTCCTCGCGTTGCGCACCGCGGTCAATGATTCATTATTTCCTTTTATAGCGGACAGTATTGCTTCTTCCTGCATTTTTTGCAGACCTTTTTTAATGGAGTTCAGAAAATGTATCCTTTCGTTTTTCATGGATACTATGTCCGCACTTGTAAAACTGTCATAAAGCTTAAAATCCGGCATGTCGCCGGAACGGGTGATTCTTGAGTTCATTTTATTATAAGTTAGTATTATCAGAAATAATTATTCTCTTCCCATTGCAAAGGTACGATTCAATGACGATATTGCAACCTTCGCATGCTCTTAATACCAGGCCAAGGGCTTTATGCCGGTTATTACAATCCCGTATGCTACGATTTCTATAAGGTACTATAAAAAAGTAGAGACGATTCATCGCGTCTCCTGTTATCTATTTTAATTCCATTAGGTACGATTAAAAGATTCCGCAGATGCTACCGCAGCAAAACAACTTCATGTTTCAATTCCACAAGGTACGATTAAAAGCGTCCTGGCGTGCGCGTTCCAATAGTTCTTTCTTGTTTCAATTCCACAAGGTACGATTAAAAGCTGACGCTGGGTTTGGCAGCAACAGTTCTGCAACGCCGTTTCAATTCCACAAGGTACGATTAAAAGTATTAAAAGGAAATAGAAAAAGCGCAGGAGGCTATAAAGTTTCAATTCCACAAGGTACGATTAAAAGATATGCAGAAAATAGCTAATAATCAGAGTCCTAAGTTTCAATTCCACAAGGTACGATTAAAAGTTGTGCGGAGGTTTGAAAGAGAGAATACAAACATATGTTTCAATTCCACAAGGTACGATTAAAAGTGAAAGATGTTGAAAATATTAATCTTCGTAATGTGTTTCAATTCCACAAGGTACGATTAAAAGCCGTCTATAATAAGCCTTTGTTTCCGGGCTTATTGTTTCAATTCCACAAGGTACGATTAAAAGACGACATGGGCGAACGCCGCAGTTACGGAAACCGGTTTCAATTCCACAAGGTACGATTAAAAGGGCTTTCAGGAATAGCATAAGTTGCCATTTTTCCATGTTTCAATTCCACAAGGTACGATTAAAAGCGGCTGATGTCAGCGCGCTTAACGATGTCGGATACCACGTTTCAATTCCACAAGGTACGATTAAAAGGTAACGGTAAGTTCTCGGAGGATAAGACTTACGAGGGTTTCAATTCCACAAGGTACGATTAAAAGGTGTGGGCGGTATAGTTTCAAACCTTACCGACACGGTTTCAATTCCACAAGGTACGATTAAAAGATGAGATGCTTGCTAATTGCGTTATCTGCATCGACTGTTTCAATTCCACAAGGTACGATTAAAAGGTGGTACTCGTTATGTAGAGTATATACAATCTCATTTGTTTCAATTCCACAAGGTACGATTAAAAGAGTACAATATTTAGTAATCCGAATGGCTATCGTTAGTTTCAATTCCACAAGGTACGATTAAAAGTTGTTTGCCCGGAAAATGCGCTGTGTCAAGATGTGTTTCAATTCCACAAGGTACGATTAAAAGGGATGTTTTCGACGGCTTCGCGTATAATACGTTTCTGTTTCAATTCCACAAGGTACGATTAAAAGCGCCGTCCGTGTCGTATTCCTTGCCCGTTTCGTATGTTTCAATTCCACAAGGTACGATTAAAAGTTCACTGCGGCTTGAATACACGTTTGAATCACCTAGTTTCAATTCCACAAGGTACGATTAAAAGTGGTTGGTGTTGCGGGATATTGTCTCCAAGTGGTCTAGTTTCAATTCCACAAGGTACGATTAAAAGTTGCGCTTGGTGCGGGGCAAATCGGTACGCTTGAGGGGTTTCAATTCCACAAGGTACGATTAAAAGGGTTAAAATATGAAAGATGTGATTGTTTATTATTAAAGTTTTACACGTTTCAAAAATACAAAAAACAATTTAAAATTATGTCGACGGTTAATCATAAAAAAATGCAAGGCTGTCGACACACTTCCAACAATCTGCGTTATAAGGAATAAGAGATATGCTGATTTTACTTCTTCGAATATTTCATGGAAAAGGTATTTGACGACAACTTACTGTCATAAGAAAACATCAACAGAGGACCTCTCTTTTCCTATAATTCGTTTTTCCATTGAGATTTGAGAAAGAGTATTGAATATAATTATACTGTCTTCGTCCTTTTTCATGAACTTATCACTTTGCATTAGCAGTTCTTTTAGACGAGCTTCTGAAATTTCTCCTTCAAAAACGGAATTTTGTATCCAATTCAAATATTTGCGACATAGTTTGAGCATTTTATTAACACGCTTCTCACCAAAATCATAAACTAAAATTACATACATTACCAATACATTTTAAAAGGTTTGTATTCTTCTATAGAGAGAATGTGTTTAGCCAACTTGTAACATTCAAGTTTAACGAGATGACGGTAGCTTACGGAACGGTGCAACGAACGATGTTTTATAGTCTCGCTCATTCGGTCTTCGATAGCTTTAACAAATATCTTTTTTCCTGCCGTATTAAGCAAGCATTTATTCAGTTTTCTGTCGAAATGTTTTTCTTGAATTTCTTTTCTATTAAGAACTTTGAATATGGTTCTGTCTATTATTATCGGCTTGAAAACTTCAGCTATATCCAGCGCCAATGAGTAGCGGCGTTCGCCCGGTGTGTGCAGGAAACTGATTGTGGGATTCAACTGGGTTTGGTGAATGGCGCGTAAGCATATTGTATAGCACATCATATTGCCGAATGAGATTAATGCGTTGATTTCATTAAGGGGCGGTTGTTTTGTACGGTTGTTCATTTCAAAATTGTTGATTATCAAGTTGAAGGCTTCGTAATAATATTGCCTGATTTGCCCTTCTATACCCATAAGTTCTTCGGGCGTCTGCGTGTCTGGTATTTGAGCGGTTAGTTTGTTCATAGTATCCATGATGTGTTCCATGTCTTTACCGCGACGATTATAATACTGAAGGTTCTTGACCATATTGTATGCGGCACCTACTATAAACTTACGTGCGATAGCCATACGCTTTTTCCGATTTTGGTAATGAGAAGCCTGTGCCAGCAACATTTTTCCGGAAAGCAGACTGTCGCGTGGCATGAACGAGCCTGTATAGTTCTCGTAGTAGTCAAAGAAATGTACGGCAATATCTTTTTGTCCTAAGAAATTAAATAACGCGCTGTTTGCCCGAAGCGAGCCGAATACATAAAACTCGCCTATGTCTTCAACAGGAAGATAACGCGATTGTGCACTCACTGCAGGTGTCTCACCGTTGTCCGCACATGGGATGAACTTCAGCGTGTTGTCTTTCCGCTCTAAGACTCCCGGGTTGAACAAATAAAATGTTTTTTTCATTATTCCTCCTCTCTGCTATAACAGAAATCGAAATAACTGCAATTTCTGCAAATGCCCTTTTTTTGCAAAGGCGGACAATCGCTATCAGAAATAATACGCAGTATTTCAGTTTCCATTTTCTTTATATGTTCTCTGTCCACGTCGCTTAATATTAATTTCTGTGTCTTACGTAAAGTAGGGTACTCCAATACTCCTGTGACATTCTCTATTCCATTTCGTTCAAATACGTAAATGTAATATTTGAGTTGCCATTCGTGAGCAACTTCCACTTTATTCGATTTTTTAATTTCATGAATTACCTTTCGCTTGGGGTCATAAAAATCAACTTTTATGCCGTCCATTTCTATTTCTTCATATTTTCCCGAACGTTGAGGATAAGAATCTTCATGAATCAGTTTGCCTTCATATACAAGGTCGGATGTATGCTCCATGTTTATACCGTTGGCGAATAGCCACAGCTTCCGCTTGCATACCAGATAATAGTTGAAGTGAGTTCCTGAAAGCATATAGTAATTAAATAAGATAAATCCTTCATATCCGCATTGCGGATATGAAGGATTTGTTGTTTCAATTTAAAGACCTTGGTGCTCGTAATCAAAATTCGACATACGTTTAATCAAATTTTGTTTTGCATTTTCTATGGCGTTTGGAGATTCGCATTCAGTGACAATATAACTTGAGCAAGGCAAAGTTACAAATAAGTCAGCCCCTGCGTTAGCGTCTACTATAGGCTTTGCCTTTGGCTTGTCGCCGTCATCAACCAATTTTGCACGTATGGCAGCAGCTATTGTATTTGCATTATCGCTTACGGCGACAGCCAATGTTTCCATCAGGCTGAATGTGCGTGCCTGGTTTGATGTGATTCTCCAATCTATCAATGCGCTCGCCAAGGCCGGGATTATTTTATTGCGCTCAGCCTCTGGTAAGACAAGACATTTACCAAAGACATTCTCGCTTTCAATCCAACCTTTTGACTTAAGCTCGTTAATCATATCTTTGGATATTTCCGGTTCGTGTTGATTTGTTGAAACACAAAACAGAGTACGCAAATCAATGGCTACGTCGTAAACAAAAAGACCGGTGGCTCTTTTATTTTCAGGTATCCAAACTCTTCTTGACAAAGTACGGCCATTTTCCGACAGAAATGCTTCTATTTCATCTTCTGTTAGTAGTTTGTCACTACCTGCCATTCTTACGTTAACGGAATGGTAATCCGGGCGGTCGCTACGGTCAAAAGTTAAGTTTTCGCTTTCAACACCGGCCAACAGCGGATGAATGGGTCGCATTGCGGATATAGACAAAGGGCTTCTGCGTTTAACAACATTGTTTTCTTTAGAATTATCTTTGTCACCGTCATTTTTCGCTTTTCCTGTAGCAGTCTTTGCTCTCATCCAGCCGCCCAATAATTGGTCTACATAAACAGGGTTGCAAGGAGACCATGGCTCCTTATTTTCCAACTCATTGTTTTTAGTAATGTTATAATTAAACGTAATTGGTGCCACAGGTACGTTCAGAATATCAGTTACAGACTGTAAAATAGAACGTTTTACCTGTTGCCCGCTTGAATAAGGTACTCTACGACTGAATTGTGGGTCATAATAAGTTTTTTGGCCATCTTCTACACAAAAAACAGTGTGCTCAGCGTGTTTCAATGCACGTAAATAGATAAATGGATTCATATGTTTATTTGTTAAGGTTAATTATTGCAGCATAATTGAAGCGTATCAATGTCAGAAAGTATGGAACATTATCAGCAGGCATGTCGTTGACGACTTTTGCTATTTCCATAACTTTGCTAACATTGTCAGTCTCTGAAACGATGTCAGTCAAATTCCTGATGAACTCTTTTTTGTTCATCGTCCCCAGTAAGGCTTTTACCTTATTGGATCTGTCTGTCTTTGCATTTTTACTGCCGGCAGAATACTCTTTTAAAATGTGTGCGAAATTTTCAGATTGCGCCCACAGGTCTTGATTGTTTAAGATTGCCATAAGCCAAGTTTTATAAGTATGAAATTTAATAGTTTGTTCTTCATTATCCGTATATTTAGGTAGTTTCCCTTTCTCCATATAATCTTTCAGCCCCTTTGGCTCAAGCGCTTTTACTCCTATTGCGCCGGACTGGCATGCCTTGTCAAGCCCGAAGGCAGTACCGTAAAGCTTTTCAGCCTCAGCACTGTTTTTCATACCGAAAAAACGTATGTATAAATCTATCGGCCGTCTTATCTGTGAAAGCATGAAAGGAATAAAACCTACTGTAATATTGGTTTGCCCTAAGCTATAAATGTAACCTATTAAGTTCTGGCCGGAAAAGCTTTTTGAAATATTGATAAGGATTTTTGTCCACGACTGTACAGCTACGCTCATCGAAGCGTCCTTGTCGGAAACAAACGGATTAAAATCTGACATTGGAAATTCTTTGTCATACGCATACTTGTCATACCTGTGAGTAAGCCACTGTCCGTTCCATGAAGCTATTTGATTGCCTTTCAATTTCTGATTGTTATCCAAGGCGGCACGATACAAGCCCCATCCGTCGTATATGTTCAACAGTAAAGCGGGATTACTGAAAAGAATGCAGAGTCCTCCTTGAACACCTACACCGAGTGAAGCTCCTATCCATGATAAATAGACTTCGTCGTTTGACATGTTAATTTCAAGATTAGTCACTTGTCCTGACGTGGTTGCATATCCTTTTTCTTCAGAAGCGGAATATCCGATTGCAACACTGGCATCTCTTGCGCCATTCTGAATCTTATTAATTAGTTCATCCAGTTTTTCGCGCCTTTCTGCATCGGACAATGTTTCTACCTTTTGTCCGCTTTTCATTTGTACGAAAGGAGAATTTTGTACCCACTGCATATATTTATTGCTGTCGAAAAACAGCGGGAAGTATTTCTCTGTGAAAAAAGTCTTTGCGTCGTAGTTCGTGTACTCTCTTTCGTTATAAGCGTCCAAGAAAATCCTACCTATTACAGATGTTATCATAATTATAAGAAATCATAAGTTTTATTCGATTCTTCTTTTAATATATCATATAATAATCCCAGCTCACTGTCGTATGCCTCATCGGGAATCACATAAGGGCATGTACCGTGTTTGCAGGTTCTTAAACCCAAGTATGCGATAGAACGATAGCTTACCGGTATCTCAAGTTTGCTACGTGTTCCGGATTTGTTAATGTCATATTGTTCTTCATCCGATTTAACTATACATGTGGCGGAATCTATGTCGAGAGTTTCCAGCAATGCAGATTTTGAATTATGCCTTAATTTCGTTATCCTCCATTTACCGTTAACAAATATCGCTCCCGAATAATCGATGTTCACGAACTTTTCATCCGGGTAAACTTTGTCTAACATAGACTGAATCTCCGTTTCTTTCATTACCTCATTATCCGGTAATGCGTTGAAACTTCTTTGCAGCACGTCCGTATCATAAGGCAGAGAGTCTTTTCCTTCATAGGGTGCTATGACATATACAGGCTTGAGTATGCCCATCGTCTCAAAGGTCCTTTTTCTGTTGATACGCCCAAAACGCTGAATCAATGAATCTATGGGGGCACATTCGGTTATCATTACGTCAAAACTTATATCCAGGCTCACTTCAACCACTTGAGTAGATACTACAATACACGCTTTCTGAAGTTGATTATAAGTCTCTTTCAATTCTACTTCCAAGCCTTGCCGGTCAATTCGTTTAAAATGACTATGAAGCAGCATTTTGGGAATGTCGGGGTACTGCTCTTTTAAAGAAAGATAAACAGATTGTGCACGTCTTACCTGATTGCATACAATCAATATCTTTTTATGCTCATTTATGCTTGAGCCGATTATCGGATACGAATCGTCCATGCTCGGTAGCTTACGGACAATATGTCGGTTGAAAGATTCCAGTACATTATCAGGTAGTTTTACCTCATACACACATTCAGGCCCTCCCAATAATGTCAGGATTTTATTGTAAAGCACTTTGGGCATGGTGGCAGTACCGACATGGATTCTGCAACCTATTGTTTTCAGAATCTCTATAATACGAAGCACGATTGCCTGTATTGTGCTGGAATAAGTATGTATCTCGTCAAGAATCACGTCGCACCCTTTCAAATCGAGTATCATTGCTTCGTAACCCTTCACTCCAAAAACCAAGGAAGCCATCTGATGTGGTGTAAGTACCTTTACGGAAGCTCCTACATGGCGTTGCATTATCCGTTCTTCCACTTTCCCGTCTTGAATCTTAAGATTTGAAGCCGCATGTAGTAACCGGATTTGTGCCTCTGTATCTTTCAAATCATTCTTGAATCGGTCGTACATAGCATTTATTGACGCTTGAAAGGGTAGCGTATAAAACACGCGCCCTTTGCAACGGCGCATTAGAAAATCTGTTTTACCAGCTCCGGTAGGAGCAGTAACCAGTGTATGAGGCCTTGAATCGTCAGTCGCTATTAGCGATAAGGGATACAGATTGCTTTTCCTGTTATAGAATGATAAATCCGGTAGAATAAAAAGTTTATTTACAGTTTGCTCGTCAATCGTTTGTAAAGCTGAAGCCATTTGGTCAGAAGCCATCAACAGCCCTTTCCATATAGAATACCCTTTTCCCTGCTTTTTACAATGTGAAACCGCATACTCGTAATTCTGTTGTGCTTCTTTCAGGCTCACGGTATGAACGGAAAAGCCAAAATGCTCTAATATGTCTAATGCTATCGGACTCCATTCTTCAAATCGTTCAGAGTGGATTTCAAAACTATCTTCATACTCGTCCAGGTCTATTAGTCCCATGTTTCTTACATCATTGTAAATGGATTTGTGATGAGCGGCAATCATGTCGATTACAATATCCTTTTCGGAATCATCCAGTAAGGAAATGAAAAACAGGGACGCAATCTCATGCCGGAATATGAATCCCGGCATACGCATGTACCCGTGTCTCAGTGTTTGTTGAAACAAGGGGCTTGCTTTGCCAATGTCGTGAAGGATAGCTCCTTTGCGGGAAATTCCGACATCCATGCCATTCTTTGCCGCTATTAGTTCGGCAACGCGCGCCACGCTTTTTAGGTGTGCAACCAACGAAAGCCCGCCGTTATCCTCATGTTTGGCCAGTATGTTATGATAGTCATTCATTTTTATAAAATGGGTGTGCCGTCTATTTCTAACCAGCCATACATGGGTTGACCGTTAAAACGGTTGTATCCTACTAAGAAAGAACTTTCCGATTTTCCGAATCGAAGCTCAAAGCCTTTTTCTGCTTGAAATTCCTGTTCGTCCATTGCAGCCACATTTTCTTCCGGCAATAAAACGTCTTCATTTCTGCACAGACAAATATGTTGCGTAGCCGCGGTTTGGGCGTCTGGTTGGTTTTCAAATGCCAATAACAGTTCCGGATCAAGCATGACTCCTCTTAACAGAACCGACCGCGGGCGGGACATCGTCCTCGATTTTGAATTCAAGGCCCAACCGCGAGGGTGTATCTGTTCCTGTTGCACGTCTATAGCTGAATAGCGGAGCTTGTATCTTGCTATTTTCCTTATTTCCCCGTTATATTCCAACATGCCAGGAAATAGCTTCTTTTCAATCCCTTCAATCACTGACGGTGTAAGAAACTGCTGGCTATAGGTTTTCCCGTCACGTACCGCAGTCCACGGTTTTATAAAACCGAACTTTCCTTTATATTTAACAACGTATAGCATATTTACCAATTAATAAATTGAACCAAATCCGATACCTGTTGAATTCCCAATGCCTACATTCCAGGCAAAAGCTTTTGTTTCCGGCTTTCCGTCAATAAGCACCGGACATAAACTGGCCCGGTTGCCTATTCCGTTGTATGTAGATAGTTTTGTTTTCCTATTCATGTAGCTTAAATCAAAACTTACCTTCAACGATTCATCTGTAGGCAAACCGGCAATTTCCATTTTGTGCAGTAGAGTTTGGGTCATCAAATCGTTTGCTTCTTTGTCATTAAAAGTTAACTGTTTGGTTTCTCTGTTTTCTTTGTCAATCTTCTTGATAAAAATAGGACTGCCCAAATAAAACAAATTTCTTTTCGACAAATCAGGCGTTTCTTCAATAACTACATCTGATACACTCATTCCGGAAAACATTCCTGGACTGTCTAAAATGTTCCTGACTATCTGCTTTATTCGGCGTTCGTCATAAAAGCTGATAAACCATTTTGCTCCTTTTGTAAAAGCTAATTTATTTCCGTCTTTCATTCCGCCTTGCAACCAAGAAAAAGAATATAACGACATATTCCCATGCTCATTATTATCACCTCCCAGCCATTTGTGGAGCACGCCTACTAATTTTTGCTGATAGTCAAATGAGACCGGTTTGTCATTAGGCGTTGTTGCTAAATGTATTCTCATAATAACCTGACATTATATTTACAACTATACAGATATTTGTTTTGCTGTTTTACAAAAATAGTGAAATAATCAAAACGCAATAATGGCAAAAATGATAGAATGTATTTTCGTGTTTAATATTTGTATGCACTTGAACTATAGGGAAAAGTACATATAACTCATCATGCATTAAAAGGCTGCTGTGAAAAAATTACTTGCAGTTGTCTGTGCCTTTTGTCGGCGCGGACAATGAAGGACGCAAAACAGGGGTCGTAAAACGGGCATTTTTGAATGCAAAAATTGAAAACTGATTTTCAGTGCGTTTATCCCACATGGGAGCAAAGAAAAAATATGTCTGACATAATTCAAAATATGTCAGACATATTTTAAAATACAAGGCACATATTTTTTGCCATCTGAAAACCCGTTTTAAAACATCCCTGAAAACGCGGACAAAAAAGGCTCTGCGCTTTTGCGTTATTCTTTGCGGGCGTTTTAATGTCCGTTTTCCTGCTGGCCAGTGTGCCGCTTTGGGTATGTATGTGTTTTGTGCGGATTGCCCTACGGTAGGGAAGGAAGAGTATAAACAAAAAACAGCTCCAATCTTTTGAATTGAAGCTGTTTTGGCGGTGCGTACGGGACTCGAACCCGTGACCCCATGCGTGACAGGCATGTATTCTAACCAGCTGAACTAACGCACCAAAAAATTATTCCTCACTTTGTGGCGGAGGCTCGACTCGAACGAACGACCTCCAGGTTATGAGCCTGGCGAGCTACCAACTGCTCCACTCCGCGATGTATTAAACTTGTCCGGCGTTCCGGATAGCGAGTGCAAAAGTAGAAAAAAATTTGTACACTCCAAACTTTTGCGCAAAAATTTTTCTCTCATGGGCAAATAAATGCGTTTTTCGGGGTTGGAATGCCGCTTTTGTATTGCGTTTTGCCCGCATGTGTCGTTTTTCCGGTGCCGGCAGGGAGCTTCTTTCCTTTACGGGAAAAGGCTCGCGCGGCGCGGCGTGTGCCACCCGGCTAACCGAACAGCTGCCTAAGCGCGTCTTCCACTTTTCCCACGGGTATGATTTCTATGCCGGCCTTGATTTTTTCGCGGCCTTTTATATTGTTGCGCGGTATTATTATGCGTTTGAAGCCGAGTTTCTCGGCTTCGAGTATTCGTTGGGCAATGCGTGCCACGGGGCGTATCTCGCCGCTCAGTCCTACTTCGCCGGTCATGCACACGGTGCGGTCGATGGGCGTGTCAACGTTGCTCGACAGCACGGCAGCCACCACGGACAGGTCGATGGCGGGGTCGGCCACGCGCAGCCCGCCCGCAATGTTGAGGAACACGTCTTTCTGGGCGAGTTTGAAGCCAACGCGTTTTTCGAGCACGGCCAGCAGCATGTTCATGCGGCGTATGTCGAACCCTGTGGCCGAGCGTTGCGGCACTCCGTAGGCAGCTGTGCTTACCAAGGCCTGTGTTTCGATTAGTAACGGACGCACGCCTTCGATTGTAGAGGCGACTGCCACGCCGCTGAGTCCTTCGCTTTCGTTGCTGAGTAGCAGTTCCGACGGGTTTTCAACGCTTCGCAGGCCGGTGGAACCCATTTCGTAAATGCCCAGCTCGCTTGTGTTGCCGAAGCGGTTCTTTATGCTGCGCAGAATGCGGTACAGGTAATGCCGGTCGCCCTCGAACTGTAGCACTACGTCTACTATGTGTTCCAGCACCTTCGGCCCGGCTATTACGCCTTCCTTTGTTATATGTCCTATGAGGAATACGGGCACGCTGCTTTCCTTTGCGAATTTAAGCAGTGCGGCGGCGCACTCGCGCACCTGCGACAGGCTTCCCGGGGCGCTTTCGTTCGTCTCGGTCGAAATGGTTTGTATCGAGTCGATGATAACTATGTCGGGTGCGCATTCTGATATGTTGGCGAATATGTGTTCGAGCGACGTTTCGCATACAACGAAACAGTCGGCCGTGGCGTTTTCTATGCGTTCGGCGCGGAGCTTGATTTGTTTTTCGCTTTCTTCGCCGCTCACGTAGAGCACTCTTTTTTCGGGCATACGCATTATGGTTTGCAGCATGAGCGTTGATTTGCCTATTCCCGGCTCTCCGCCGATGAGTATGAGCGACCCGGGCACGATTCCCCCGCCGAGCACGCGGTTAAGCTCCGTGTCGTGGCAGTCTATGCGTATGTCGGCCGTAGTCTTTACACTCGAAAGTCGTACCGGGGCAGGGCGTCCTTGTGCGGGGTTGGCAGCGCGGGAGGCCATGCCACGTGCAGTGGGTGCTGTTTCGGGAGCTATCTTCACTTCCTTAAACGTGTTCCAAGCGCCACACGAGGGGCAGCGCCCCAACCATTTCACGCTTTCCTGTCCGCAGTTTTCGCAAACGTATGCGGTTTTTGTCTTTGCCATTATCGAAAGGTTTTTTGTTTTTGCGGCCGGCTTGCAGGCCTGCCGTATGTTTACAAAATTACTCAATTCGCGATTAAAAAGTTTTACGTTTGACAAAAATTCCTACTTTTGCAGATTGTTATGCCACATCCTACGAACATTTCCGGAGTTGCGGAGCACAAGGCGGGCATTCGCCCTCAGATTGCGGTGGTCAGTGCGAACACGCTTGCCGCAAAGGGGTTGTCGGCTTTGATAGAGAGCGCCTTGCCGGTTGCCGAGGTGCGTATTTTCCATAACTTTCTGGATTTGTCGGAGGAGACTTCCGACAAGTTCTACCATTATTTCGTCACTCCCGAAGTGCTGTTGCAAAACCCGTCGTTTTTCACGGCGCGGATGAAGCGTACAATAGTTGTTGTGGTGGGGCACATGCACACGCAGATACCCAAATGCTTCAAGACAATCGACGCTACGCAGTGCGAGAAAGACCTTGTGCGTTCATTTCTTTACATGGTGCAGCAAGCCCACGGCGGCGGCCGCCTAATGCCGAAACAGGTGCGAAGCGGCGCAAACGGGATAATGGAAAACGATATGCTCACGCCGCGCGAGAAGGATGTGCTGCGCGAAATAGTATCGGGACATATAAACAAGGAAATAGCCGACAGGCTTAACATAGGCCTTACTACGGTAGTTTCGCACCGCCGTAACATAATGGAGAAGCTGCACGCCCGTTCGGTGTCGGCGCTAACCATTTATGCGGTAATGCACGGCATTGTACGCATTGACGAGATTTGATTCTTTTCTTTTTGCAGCTTTCGGAAAAGTGCGCGCCGGTTGTGTTGAAACGGACGACCAACGACGCAAAAACGGGGCGGGAAAACGGCCTTTTTCGGTGCGAAAAATTGAAAACTGGTTTTCAGCGCGTAAACCCCACATGGGAGAAAAGAAAAAATATCTCTGAGATAATTCAAAATATGTCTGACATAATTCGAAATATGTCAGACATATTTTTTGCCCCCCTGAAAACCCGTTTGAAAAACGCACCGAAAATGCAGACAAAAAAGGCGAGCGGAAAAAAACGTGAAAAACACAGCCTTACTTGCGGGGTATTCCGACACAAAATCCGGTACGCCGTAACCCGCCGCAAAGCCGCTGTGTACTACCTTTGCGGTTATTGGGCAAATGTCTTGCAATCAAGTAACTGTGCAAGGCTTGAAGCCTCAAAATATATCGAATGCGGGGATTGTGATTTTTAACCCGGTCGGCTGCTTGTGCTTTTTAATATAATTTTTATCTTTGCAACATGTAAATAAAACCGCCGTAAAGTTTACCGTGGCAAAGTTTACGGCTCTAAAAAAAGAGGAGTACGATATGAAGTTTTATAATAGGGAAAAAGAACTCGCTACATTGGAAAAAGTGCGCAATATGGCGTTTTCCAACCACTCGCAAATGTTGGTGCTGACCGGGAGGAGGCGTATCGGAAAAACAAGTCTGATATTTAAGAGTTGTGAAGGCTCTCCTACGGTTTACCTGTTTGTAAGCCGGAGCAATGAAGCCGACCTTTGTGCGCGTTTTATTTCGGAAATCCGGCAATCGCTGGATGTTTACATACCCGAGATTTTTAAGTTCGGGGAACTGTTCCGCTTTCTTATGGATTTGGGCAAGCGAATGAAGTACAATCTGATAATAGACGAGTTTCAGGAGTTTTATTATATCAATCCCGAAATATACAGTCTTCTTCAGGATGTTTGGGACAGGTATCGCAAGGAAAGTCATGTGAACCTTATTATAAGCGGTTCGGTATATACGCTGATGAATAAGATATTCCGCGACGCGAAAGAACCGCTTTACGGCCGCGCCGACAGCATTCTGAAGCTACAGCCGTTCACCACTTCGGTGCTCAAGGAAATACTTGCAGACCATAAACCGGACTATGCAAAAGACGACCTGCTGGCGTTGTACACCTTTACCGGCGGCGTTCCCAAATATATCGAACTGTTCATGGACAACGGGTGCACCGGCATGGAAAGCATGGTAGATTACATGTTGCAGCCGGAATCCCCTTTTATTACCGAAGGACGTGCGTTGCTGGTGCAGGAGTTCGGAAAAAAGTATGGTAACTATTTCTCCATAATATCGGCTATTTCCAACGGCCGCACCACTTTGCCCGAGATAGAGGCGGCCATGGGAGGCGTGAGCCTGGGCGGGCAGCTGAAGCGCCTCGAAGAAGACTATGGCTTGGTAAGGAAGAAGCGCCCGATTCTTTCAAAGGAAAGTTCGCAAGCCGTCCGCTACGAAGTGTCGGACATGTTCCTGCGGTTTTGGTTCAGGTATTTCATAAAGTATCAGAGCTACATCGAAATACAGAACTACGAACGGCTGGCCGGTATTATAAAGGACGATTACACCACCTTTTCCGGTATCGCATTGGAAATGTATTTCCGCCGGCAAATGATGGAAAGCAAGGAATTTGCTGAAATCGGCTCGTGGTGGCAGGGCAAAAACAGTGCGCAGCAGTGCGAGATAGACATTGTAGGCTTGTATGCAGGCGGAAAGCGTGCTTTGGTGGCGGAAGTAAAAAGGCAGGCAAAGAATTTCAAGCCCGAACTTTTTGCCAATAAGATTGAAACCCTGCGCAACAAGGCTTTGTTTAACTACGAGATAGAAAGCCGCCTGTTCACAATGGACGATATGTGAAACTGTCGTATCATCTTCCGCCTTCTGCACCTTGTGTTGAAACGGACAACGGACGACGCAAAAATGGGACGGTAAAGCGGCTTTTTTCGGTGCGAAAAATTGAAAACTGATTTTCAGCGCGTAAAACCCACATGGGAGAAAAGAAAAAATATCTCTGAGATAATTCAAAATATGTCTGACATAATTCGAAATATGTCAGACATATTTTTTGCCCCCTGAAAACCCGTTTGAAAAACGTGCCGAAAATGCAGACAAATACGTGCACCGTTTTTTTACGTGTCGCAGCGAGGTCAGTTTACGACTTCGAACTCGCCGTTCAGCTTTATGTCTACCGACGACGTGCCTACCATAACCTTGAATTTTCCGGGCTCGACCACGCGTTTCATGCTGCGGTCAAGCAGTTCCAGGTCGCGCGGCAGCAGTTTGAACGTCACTTCCTTCGACTCTCCGGGAGCGAGGTGTATGCGCTCAAAGCCCCGCAGCACTTTCTCGTATGTCGTTACGCTGCTTTGCTCGTCGCGCAGGTAGAGCTGCGCCACTTCATCGCCGGCGCGCGAGCCGGTGTTCTTTACGGTGCAGCTTACGGTTATGCCTTCGTTGGGACGTATCGTTTCGGCCGACAATTTGAGTCCCGAATATTCGAATGTGGTGTAACTCAGCCCATGGCCAAAGTAATATATCGCACCGTTGGCGCGCGTTGCGTTCCCGTCGGGGCCGAGTTTGTTGCCTCCGTTTGCCTGTGCCGCCGGTTTGTGCGGGAAGTTGAAAGGAATCTGTCCCACGCTTTTGGGGAATGTCACTGTCAGCTTGCCGCCGGGGTTGTAATCGCCGAACAGGGCTTCGCTCACAGCCGTCCCGCCTTTCGAACCGGGATACCATGCCTCGAGAATGGCGGGAATGTAACGGTCTGCCCAGTTTATCGACAGCGGCCGTCCGTTTATGAGCACGAGCACAACGGGTTTGCCGGTGGCGTAAACGGCCCTTAGCAGGTCGAGCTGCCTGCCCGGCAGGTCTATGCTCGAACGCGAGTGCGATTCGCCGCATGTGCGTTCGCCTCCGCCTAATACTACAACGGCCACATCGCTCTGCCGCACGTTCTCGACGGCTTCGTCTATGCCTTTCTGCTCTTCGGGCGTGAGCGGTTCGGGAAACAGCTCGCTCTCGGGCCATCGCGCGTCTACGAGGTCGCACCCCTTGGTGTAGACCACCTTGGCCGTGTCGCCCACACGCTGCTGAATGCCTTTGAGCACGGATGTAACTTCGACGCCCACGGGGCCGTAGTGGAGCAGTGCGTAGCTTGTTGCGTCGGCATTGGGACCTACGACGGCTATGCGCCCGAGTTTCTTTATGTCGAGCGGGAGGAGGTTATCCTTGTTCTTGAGCAGCACGAGGCATTCGCGCGAGGCTTGCAGGGCAACCTTCTGGTTTTCCTCGCAGTTCACGTAAGTGTCGGCTTTCTGAAGGTCGGTTTGGTATGGGTGGTCGAATATTCCCACAAGGAACTTGACGCGCAGTATTGCCCGCACGCGGCTGTCGATGGTGTCCATGGGGATTTTCCCCTCTTTTATGAGCTCGCGCAGCGGAAGCACGTACGACTCGGGCGTACGGAAAGTGCAGCGCACGTCCATGCCTGCCATTACCCCGTGGCGCACGGCGTCTTTTATGTCGCTCGCAACATGGTGCTTTGTGGCGAGGTATTCGAGCGCTTCGCTGTCGGAAACGACGTAGCCTTTGAAACCCATTTGGCCGCGCAAGCGTGTTTCGAGCCAGTAGTCGCTACCTGTTACGGGCACTCCGTCGTAGTCGTTGTAGGCGCTCATTATTCCGAGCAGCCCGGCCTCCTTTATTACGCGCTCAAAGGGGTATGCGTGCAGGTATTCCAGTTCGCGCGGCGTTACCTGCGGGTCGGTGCGTGCCGCGCCGTCGCGTGCGCCGCGGTTAGCCCCTTGTCCGAGGAAGTGTTTGGCGGTTGCAGCCACCTGGTAGTCCTGTTGCATGCCGCGCACCATGTTTATTCCCAGTTCGGCTATGAGGTACGGGCTTTCGCCGTAGACTTCCTCGTTGCGCCCCCAGCGCTGGTCGCGCGCCACGTCGAGAATGGGGGCGTAGACATTGGTGTAGCCGAGCAGGCGTGCCTCGCTGCCGGTGATATATCCCACCTGGCGTATGAGGTCGCGGTTCCAGGTGTGCCCCAGTCCCAATTGTGTTGGGAAGTTGGTGGCCTTGAGGCTTTCCACTCCGCGCAGCCCCTCGTTGGTGAAGTCAACCGGAATGCCGAGCCTTGTTTCCTCGATAAAGAAGCGTTGTATCTCGTTCAGCGCCCATGCGTGGCGCGAAGCAGGCCAGATGTAAGGACTCTTGTCGCTCTCGCGGTAGGGAAAACCGTTGAGTTGCTCGTCTATTGCCCCCACGCCGTCTTTCCATATCTCGTTTTTCCATTCCGGCGTAGGCAGCTGGTCCTTGAGTATGCGCTTGTATCCGTAGAGTGTTACCATCTGGCAGGTCTTCTCCTCCACGGTCATTTGGCTGAGCAGGTCGGTAATGCGGTCTTCTATGTCGGCTTCAGGGTCTTCGTAGACATCCTTGCGCCCGTTCTTGTTGTAGTCAATCCACCCTTTCTTGTAAATCTTGTTCTTGGGGTGCTTGTAGGTGATGAGTTCCTTGCCTTCGGGCACATGCCACTTGTCTTCCTGTGCAAGGGCGGCGGAGCAGGCAAACAGTGCCCCCGCCGCAAGTATGAATGCTTTCATGGTAGGTATGCGGTTGGTTTGTACGTACTGCTCACGAAGTTACAAATATTTTCGCGAAACGGCGTAAAGACGTGTCGCAAAATGTCCGTGTCGGCGCAGTTTATCGGAACGCCCTTGTACAGGGCGTTTCGGAGCGCCTCGGAGAAAAGAAAAAATACAAGGCACATATTTCGAAATATGTCAGACATATTTTAAAATATCTCGGACATATTTTCGGGGCGGTAAAACAGGGGGTAAAAAACGCCTGCGGTGTTTGTCTGTTTTCACTTTCCACTTTTTGCAGCCCGGCAACAAGGCTTTGTGCTGCGGCGGAAAAATCATTATAAATAAGGATTGCGGATGAAAAGGCAGCTTTATACCTTTGCAGCCGGAAAAACGAGAATTGTAAGAATGAAAAGAGTATTGGCAGGCATGTTTTCGCTCCTCGCCTTCACGGGCGCAGGTGCTGAAGGATTTGTACCCGATGTTAATCCGTCGGCCCTCGACACGGCCAAGGTGGTAGACGTGGAGGAAGTGGTAGTGGTGGCTTCACCCAAAGAGAATATCAAGCTGCGCAAGCAGCCGGTGTCGGTAACGTTGTTTTCGGGCGAAGGCCTCGACAATCTCGGGGTGACGTCGGTAAAGGACCTGACGGGCTTCGTGCACAACCTCTATATCCCCGACTACGGCAGCCGCCTTACCAGCTCGGTGTATATACGCGGCATCGGTTCGCGCATGAACACTCCGGCAGTGGGTATGTACGTGGACAACATGCCGTATATCGACAAGAGCGCATACGACTTCACGTTCCTCGACATCGACCGCATTGACGTGCTCAACGGGCCGCAGGGAACGCTGTATGGGCGCAATTCAATGGGCGGACTGTTCCGCGTGTTCACATCCGACCCCCTGCGCAAGCAAGGCACGAAAGTGTCGCTCGGAGCTACAGGACGCACAACGGGACGCCGCATTTCGGCCACGACAAACCAGAAGATAGGCAACAAGTTCGCCTACTCTGTTGGCGGATACTATAATGCCGAGAACGGCTTCTTCCGTAACGATTCCACGGGACGCAAGGCCGACGGCTCGCAAGAGGCCGGCGCAAGGCTCAGGGCGGTTTACAAGGCGAACAACAAACTCAAGTTCGACTTCCAGACAACATATTCCTACAGCGACGAGGACGCATATCCTTATTATTACAGGGGAAAAGCCCCTTCGGCAACGGGCGGCGAGGAGTATCCCGAATACATAGGTCGCATAACGGCCAACCGCCAGGGCAAGTACCGCCGCAATATCCTCAACAGCGGGCTGAACATAACGTACAAGAAACCTACGTACACGCTATCGTCGGTTACGAGTTATCAGTTCCTGCAAGACCGCATGTATATGGACCAGGATTTCCTGGCCGCCGACATATATTCGCTTGAGCAAAGGCAACGGGCACAGACCTTCAGCGAAGAACTGTCGCTGAAGACAACGGGGAAACGCTGGAATTCAACCACAGGACTGTTTGCAATGTACCAGCATATGCACACCACCACGCCCGTAACGTTTTATGAGGACGGAATGGCAATGCTGAATACAACGATAGCCTCACACCTGCCCGAACCTACGTTCACCAACCCGTTTACGCAGCAGCCGATGACTATCAAGATGAACATGAAACTTACCGACCCCTCGATGGTGTTTGCCGGAAACTACCGCACGCCGGTTACGAACTTTGCTGTGTTCCACCAGTCGGTTTTCAACGACTTCCTTGTGCGCAACGTGGACCTTACGGTGGGATTGCGCGTCGACGTGGAGCACCAGGAACTCGATTACCACATGACGGGCAACGACATAAACTATAACTTCGGCATGACAATGGCTCCTGCGGCAAATCTCGTGGCAAGGGCCGATTCGAAAGGCAGCCACAAGGACGACTATGTGCAGCTTTTGCCGAAAGTGGCCTTACAATATAACTTTGAACGCGCAGGAAACGTTTACGTAACCTTCAGCAAGGGCTACCGTTCGGGAGGATACAATATACAGATGGCTTCAGAACTGGCACAAACCAAATTGCAGAGTAACTTAATGCAGGGTGCAAAGGATTATGTGGGCGGCCTGTTGCAGCAGCAGATAGACAACGCGCAAAGCGAGGCGATGAAGCAGATGTTTACCGGAATAAAAAACACGGTGGACAAGAACTTTCCCGAATTTACCGTTCCCGGCGCGAAATCGTTGCGTTACAAGCCTGAATATTCCTATAACTACGAAGCCGGAGCTCACCTTAACCTGTTGGGACGAAGCCTGCAGGTAAACGCGGCACTGTTCTTCATGGATACATACGACCAACAAATTGCGCGCTATTCGGTTTCCGGGCTCGGACGTCAGATGGTGAACGCGGGGCGCAGCCACAGCTGCGGCGCGGAGCTTGAGATACGCAGCGCGCTGTTCGACAACCGCCTTAACCTGAGCGCTTCATACGGTTTTACACACGCCGAATTCGTGAAATATCACGACGGCAAAAACAACTACAAGGGGAAATACGTTCCCATGGTGCCGATGCACAACATGGGCATAGCGGCAAACTATAACGTTCCGCTGAACGCCGGAGTGCTGCACGGACTTACTTTCGGTGCCGACGTAGTAGGGCTGGGCAGAATCTACTGGACGGAGCGCAACGACGTTTACCAGAACTTCTATGCCAACCTCGGCGCACACGTAACGGCCGACCTGGGTATCGCAAGCCTGAAACTGTGGGGCAAGAACCTGACGTGCGCAAAGTACGACACGTTTTATTTCGAATCGATGAGCCGTGGTTTCAGCCAGCAGGGCATTCCCTGTCATTTCGGTGCCGATGTGGTGTTCAGTTTTTAGGTTAAGGATATTATTTCGCGCCTTAATTTGCGTTTACGGGTAATTATTGTCACTTTTGCATGCGGGCCAACGCTCCGGCAGGCCGCATGAAAGGTATGCCGGTCCACGCAGGCCGCACAAGGCAGGGAATATTTTACTGTTAACGAGAGATGAACAAGACTATTACGATTATCCTGGCGGCAGCCCTTGTAATGGGAAGTTGCGCCACAGTTCCCGTAACCGGGCGCAAGCAGGTGCTGCTCGTGAACGACAGCGAAGTGCTTTCGGCGAGCCTCACCGAATACCAAAGTTACATGAAAACGGCCACGCGCTCAACCAACGCCCAGTGGACGGCGCAAGTGGAACGTGTGGGAAGGAACATAGCGAATGCCACAGAGGCCTATCTCAGGCAAACAGGGCAGTCGGGCGAGATACGGAATTTCGCATGGGAGTTCAACCTGGTTAAAAACAATGAATTAAATGCGTTCTGTATGCCCGGAGGCAAGATTGTGGTTTACGAAGGACTGATGAAGCTGGTATCGTCAGACGACGAGCTTGCCGTGGTGCTCGGGCATGAGGTTGCGCACGCCGTTGCGAAGCATAGTAACGAGAGAATGAGCCAGCAGGTGCTTTCGCAATACGGGGCAAACGTGCTCGGGTCTGTGCTTTCAAACAAAAGCGCAGCCATACAGAACGTAGCCGGAAAAGTTTACGGCTTGGGAACGCAGTATGGCGTTACGCTGCCATTCTCGCGCAAACACGAGAGCGAGGCCGACTACATAGGGCTTATCTTCATGCGCCTTGCGGGTTACGACCCTAACGTGGCGCTCACTTTCTGGCAGAAGATGGCGTCCATGTCGCAGGGCAGCACACCCGAGTTCATGAGCACGCACCCCAGCGACAGCAAGAGGATTTCGCAAATCAAAAAAGAGCTTCCCGGGGTTATGTCGAAATACAAACCCCTTTCGGGAACGCAGCAGGCAACGCCCGCGCGGCAGGATGTGGAAACGATACATTTCCCCTTTTAAAGAAACAAAATAAAAAACACCGTTTTTGCGGCGGTATCTGTCTGCATTGCGCAAGCGGGCGCGGGACGGGGGCAAAAATATGTCTGAGATATTTTAAAATAGGTCGGACATATTTTGAAATATGTGCCTTGTATTTTTTCTTTTCTCCGACCTGTTTGTAACTCTCTGGTTATCAGATACCATTTTCGGGCATGAAAAAAGGCTTTTTCCTTACACTTTTTTCCGCGTCGCGTTTGTCCGTATTCGCCACTGCGGGGCGGGACATTGAAAAACAGAGAATGGGGTTTTCGTTGCCTATGAACTTTCAAGGCAACAAGGCCTGCGCCCATTCGGGAATCTCGGGCACGTATATTTTTTTTACCGCCCCGTCCACCAGCCGGAACTGCAATTTTGCGTCCTGCCCGTCAACAGAATTATCATACACATAAAGGCGGTCGACTACCGGCAGCACCGTTTTACAGTTGGCTATTGATTTATAATAGCGGGAAATTATTTTCGAAATGGGCACGTCGTGCCCTCCTTTCATCACCCTTTCCGCAATACGTGCGGCATTGATGGACGGATGCCGGGTGGAAATAAAAAACAAGCGCAGAAAAAAGCCTGCCTGCTTGGCACGGATAATGAAATCGACTTTGTCATCTGCCGACATAACCGTTTCAAACACGAAACTCGTGCGGTTTTTAAGGCACTCTTCGCGCAAGGCGGCGCAATAGCGGGCGGCATTCATCACTGCCTCGGCCGAGTTCCAGTCGCCGAACTTGTCCTGCGCCACTTCGTCGGGATTGATATACAAAGTTCCTTCAGCCCATTCGTGGTGCAGGAACTTTTGCGTCACAGAAGTCTTGCCCGACCCGTTTGGGCCGGCAATCACAATCATTTCGGGCGAATGCTTACTTTCGTTCACGGATTATCGAATTTATCTTGTCGGCCCATTTTGCCTGCTTGCGGGTAATATCCTGCTGCATTCTGGACCAATGCTCTTCAGTCGCCTTGAGGTTGCCTTTACGTGCTTCCTCGGCCACTTCTTTCATTATTTGTTCCAGCATTTCGTCCGTAGGTTCCTGTTCCGGGTTGAAACGGTATTCATTCAACTTGTTCCCTGACATAACTTGACGGTTTTCGTTTACCTTGTTTGCAAACATAAGCAATCTATCCGAGAAAACAGTTACTTAAATCCTGAATAATCCTCAGCACCGTTCCGCTTTTCCTGCTTTTCACCGTTTTTGCGGCGTTATTTGTCTGTATTGCGCAAGCGGGCGCGGGACGGGGTCAAAAATATGTCTGAGATATTTTAAAATATGTCGGACATATTTCGAATTATGTGCCTTCAATTTTTTCTTTTCTCCGACCTGTTTGTAACCCTCTGGTTATCAGATACCATTTTTGGGCGTAAAAAAGGGCTTTTTCCTTACTCTTTTTCCTGCGCTTTTGGTGTCGGTGTTTGTCTGCCGCACATGCGGATTGCGGCGCGGCACGGCAGGGCTGTTTTTCGGGCGAGGGGTCAGCGTCTGTTCCTTACGCGGCTGAACAGGTGTCCCATTATGTACCGTCCCACGGCTGCGCCGAACAACACGCCTACGGCGTCGGCGGCAAAGTCGAGCCATTCGCCGCTGCGGCAGTCGGTAAGGGTGGCTTGCATTATTTCGATAAGTCCTCCCATTAACACGGGCAGCACGACGGCTACGATGAACAGGCGCATTCCGCGCATGGTGCTGCGGCAGCGGTAGTATTCGGTCCAGAATACGATACCCAGTGCGAGGTACATCACGGTATGCGTCCATTTGTCGATAAACTGCACGTCGCTAAGCGGCGTTTCGGGTATGGGTATCAGGCATGCGGTGAATATTGCCGCTACAAACAGCAGCGTAACGGGATAGCGGCGCAGGATTTTGCTCATGATATGTTGCTTTTTGTTTGCAAAGGTATGGTTTCCGGATTGAAAGTCCGGCTTTTGTGCAAAAATAATGTAAGTTTTTTAATACAGGCTTCCCTGCGAGGCGAGTGTTTGCCGCAATTATGTACCTTTGCACGGTTTGAAAGTATTATGAAAAGATAACATACCGTAAATGGACGAGTTTGTTGGCAATGTAACGCCCGATACCGGGAGCGGCACGGACGAAGAGATATTGAACCGCAGGAAAATGAGATACAACTGTGCGCAGGCTACGCTATGCGGCGTTAATGCGGCGGCGCGCCTGGGGTTTGACGAACGGGTGCTGAAACACACGGTGGCGGGCTTCGGCGGCGGCATAGGCCGCACGCACGACGAAGGTACATGCGGTGCACTTACCGGGGCTGTGGCCGGGCTTGGCGTATTGCTCGACGCCGACGACGAGCGCACGTCGGAATTGGCCAGGGAGCTTTTCCTGCATTTCAAAAAGGAATTGGGAACATTACAGTGTGCCAGGCTGAAAAGCCCTGAGCAACGTGTTTCGTGCATTCAATGCTGTCTTGTTGCCGGGCGCAAGTTGCGCGAAATAATCGAACGAGAATCGCAGCGTCGCGACGAAAACCCGCAATCGGAGGAATAAAAGGTTAGAAGGCTATTACGGCACGTACCCGGCAGCGGGTGGAAGCCGGAAAAGCGCAGATACCAGCTATGCCTTCCTTTTCATAAAACGCCAGCCCGTAGGCGCTTTTGCTGCCGGCCGGCGTGCTGCTCCAGAATATGTCGCGCACGCCGTTGCAAAGCGGAGGCGCACCGGGAACATTGCGTAGTTTTCTGTTTAGGGCTTCGGATATGCTTTTGCCTTCGGCACTCCAGCAGCCTTTTGTCAGTGATACGCCGGCTTCTGCGGCAAAACAGGGGGCGGCAAGGCTGGATAGTATTTCAATCCACTGCCCCGCTGATGGCAAGAACGTGAAAACAGAATTTTTGTGCCCGAAGTCGCGGCCGTAAATCCCGGCCGCATGGAAAGCCGGATAGTCTGTGTCGCCATTCATAAGCATGTTGTTGCGCAGTCCTTCGCGGCATAGCAGGTTGTCAGGCAACTGAAGTCTCCGGCTTTTTGGAGCGCGGTGCCAGAACAGGGTCTTGCGGTGCCATGCCGCCTCGTCTGCCCAGCGACACGCGGAAGCAGCGTCGTTCACAGCCAGGGCGTACCCGTGCCTTACGCCGTGCGCCTTGTCGTAAGCCGTGGGTTGCATGGAGAAAACCACTCCTATGCATTCTCCGGCATGTTGCGGGTTGCAGACCTCTTTCGCGCTTATGGCATATAGCGTACCGTCGGGAGCAGCAAACAGGTAATCGCCGGCAGCGGCGTTGTCCAATGTTTTTTTCACGTTGTGGTATTTTCGTGCTAATTTAGTTTTTAGCGCGTAAAGCCGCAAAGCCCAAGGATGTTTTTTTTAGATAAAACGGTAGTGTTTCATTTAGTGTGTCTGGGTCAAGTCTTCAGACCTCTTAGTAATGCAAATATATTAATTTATCGGTTATCT
>OEFA01000160.1_pt1 | contig 26952 bp, 19 predicted proteins | sample 1495601 | NCBI WGS metagenome assembly OEFA01 (sample SAMN02324081, study PRJEB22366) | human gut metagenome | biome: human | place: Canada: Ontario | collected 2010-10
TTGCGCGCAATGCGGAAAGGCACTCCCCACCGCGTCACGTCCTGCCAGCAGGCGTGCTGCGGTGCGTGCGGCGCTTCCGTGCCGCCGCCGAAAAGGCAACTGCCCTGTTCTATTACTATCTCGTCCCACACATCACGGTCCATGAAGCTCTGGAGCACCATGCGCCCGCCTTCAACGACGAGCGACTGTATGCCGCGCGCATGGAGCGCGTCCATGAGCTGCGGTATTATGTCGCGCCCGTAGTCGGGGTGCAGGTATTCCGTGGCTGGGCGGCCGTCGGGATAGGGATGTGCGGTTACGGCGAGCGTTGCGGCATTGCCGTCGAACAGGTTGAGCGTTGCTGGCAGCGTGGCGTTCCTGTCGAGCACTATGCGCAGCGGGTTCTTTCCGTGCCACGCCCTCGCCGTAAGGCTCGGGTTGTCGCATTCGGCGGTGTGCCGGCCCACGAGTATCGCGTCGTTTTCCGTGCGCAGGCGGTGCGAGCACATCTGTGTCATAGGCGTGGATATGAATGCGCGCCGGGCTTCGCCGCCCGGTGCAATGTACCCGTCGGCACTCTGCGCCCATTTCAATATTACGTAGGGACGCTTCCTGGAATGATAGGTGATGAAGCGGCAGTTGAGCATGCGGCATTCCTGTTCGAGCACGCCAACGGTCACTTCTATGCCGGCGTCGCGCAGCCGCGCTATGCCCCGCCCGCTTACTGCGGCAAAGGGGTCGGCACATCCCACCACCACGCGCTTTACGTGCTTGCTCACGAGCATGTCGGCACAAGGCGGCGTCTTGCCGTAGTGGGCGCATGGCTCAAGACTCACGTAAACCGTGGAGCGCGGCAGCAGGCTCTGGTCCTTTACCGAAGCAATGGCGTTCACTTCGGCATGGGGCCCGCCGCAGTGCATGTGGTAGCCCTCGCCTATTATACGGCCGTCGCACACAACCACCGCGCCCACCATAGGATTGGGCGGCGCCCCGAACCGGCCGTTGGCAGCCAGCTGCAGGCAGCGGCGCATGTATTTTTCATCTGTATTGCTGTTCATCGTGTGGCGTTAAAAATGTATTTTTGTTCTGATGTTTAGTTTAATATGCTACATACGGATATGCTGAACCCTTATACGCAGCTTGTTTCCCGCCTTGCGGGTGTGTATCCTCCGGGCGAGGCGCGCGCCGTGGCGCGTGTGTTACTCGAAGACGCATTCGGCATTACGCTTGCCGATGTCTACGCAGGCAAAGTTAGGGAATTTTCGCCACACGAGCTTGAACGCCTGCACAGTATGGCCGACAGGCTTGAAAAAGGCGAGCCGGTGCAGTATGTTGCAGGCACGGCCCAGTTCGGCGGCCTGACGTTCGAAGTGTCGCCCGGCGTACTCATACCCCGCCCCGAGACGCTGGAACTCGTGGAATGGGCGGCGGGCGACTTTTCTACCCGCACGGGAAAGGGAAACAGGCACATGCGCGTGCTCGACATAGGCACGGGCAGCGGCTGCATTGCCGTAACCATGGCCGTCCGCCTTGCCGGGGCACAGGTAACGGCCGTAGACATAAGCGAAAAGGCCCTCGGCGTGGCGCGGCGCAATGCCGCCCGCAACGGCGTGCAGGTGGAGTTTGCCGTGTGCGACATACTGTCGCCCGGAGCAGACATAGCCGGAAATTTCGACGTTATAATGAGCAATCCCCCATACGTGTGCCGCTCTGAACGCGCAGGAATGCACCGCAATGTGCTCGACTACGAGCCGCACGAAGCACTCTTTGTGGACGATACCGACCCGCTGGTGTTCTACCGGGCGATAGCGCGCTTTGCCGCCGCACACCTTGCGCCCGGCGGGGCAGTATATGTGGAGATAAACAGGCGTTTCGGCCGCGAGACAGCGGATGTGTTCTCCGCCGCGGGCTTTGCGTCGGTGGAACTGCGGAAGGATTCAGCGGGCAACCCGCGCATGATAAAGGCAAAATGACGTGATGATGAGAAAACCGCTTGTAAAAATGAACGAAAGGCAGGCGCTCGAACGCATATCCTCGCGCTGCGCCAAGAGCGAGCAGTGCGAGGCCGACGTAAGGCGCAAACTTGCCGAATGGGAGCAGGACGACGCTGCCGCCGACAGGATTGTGGAACGCCTGCGGGCAGAGGGTTTCGTGGACGACGAACGTTTTTGCCGCGCTTTCGTTGAGGACAAATGGCGTTTCAACCGCTGGGGCCGGACAAAGATACGCATGGCCCTGCGAATGAAAGGAATGGACGGCGCACCGGCCGACGAGGCCCTCGCCGCCGTGGATGACAACGAATACCGCGAAGTGCTCGCCGCCATGCTGCGCGAGAAAAGCCGCACCGTCAGCGCGGCAAGCGACTACGAGCGTTACCAGAAACTCATACGCTTTGCCCTGGGGCGCGGCTTCGAGATTGACGTGATAAAGGACTGCCTAAACGAGGACACCGGGCTTTGAAAATCGTTTCCGAACTGCTGGATTTGCTGTTTCCGCGCCGCTGCGCCGTGTGCGGAAGCCGTTTGCTCACCGAGGAAAAGGCCGTATGCGCCGCATGCACCTTCGGTTTGCCCTACACCGGCTTCCGCGGAGCGCTGTCGAACCCCGTGGAACGCATGTTCTGGGGAAAATTCCCCTTGGGCAGGGCGTCGGCCTATATGTTTTACCGCCGCGACACCGACTCACGCAACGTGGTGTTCTGGCTCAAGTATTACGGGCACAGCGAGATAGGAATCGAGATGGGCCGCCGCATGGCTGCCGAGCTGGCCGGCACGGATTTCTTCGGCGGCATGGACGTGATAGTGCCCGTACCGCTCTCGCGGCGCAGGATACGCCGCCGCGGCTACAACCAAAGCCTCATGCTGGCGCGGGGAATAAGCGCCGTGACGGGCATTCCAGTCAACACGGGCCTGCTGCGCCGTACGGTGGACAACCCATCGCAAACCCACCGCACTCGCACGGAGCGCATTGACAACGTAACCGGCATTTTCCGTGCCGCTGCCGTTGAACGCATTCGCGGCAGGCACATACTGCTTGTGGACGACGTTGTGACGACGGGCGCAACGCTTACCGCATGCGCCGACGAGCTTACGGCCGCCGGGGCCGAACGCATAAGCGTGCTGGCGCTGGCCGTAACGGGGCATATTGAAAAGGTGTGAGCCTGACGGTGCGGCTCGTGCAACCGCAGATACGCGCCGCAGGTGGTGCAACGCCCTGTGCCGCGACTGTATCCGCATTTTGTCTGCATTTTCGGGACGCGCAGACAAACGGATATGCGCACGAAGGGCCATTGGTTTCCGGCACCAGCCGGGCGGGTTTTCAGGGGGCGAAAAATATGTCTGAGATATTTTAAAATAGGTCAGACATATTTTGAAATATGTGCCTTGTATTTTTTATTTGCTCCCATGTGGGATAAATACACTGAAAACCAGTTTTCATTTTTCCGCACCGAAAAACGACAATTTCAGCGACAATTTCCCCCTCCCCGTAGAGACGATGAATCGTCTCTATTATGGAAATGAAAACCATTCTGCCACGGCGTCCGTGGGCCGGCCGGTGTCTGTAATACGGGCACAAAAAAATGCAGGCATGTGTGATGTAACACACATGCCTGCACTGGTTCGTCATTTTCGGCCTTTACCGGCCTCGTCTGTGTTTACGCCTGCCCGTCCTTTGCCTTGAACGCCATGGCATAAGCACGCATTTGTTTCAGCATGGCCAGGAGACCGTTGCTGCGCGTTGGCGAGAGGTGCTCACGCAGGCCTATCTTCTCGATGAAGTACAGGTCGGCGTCCAGTATCTCGTCGGGAGTGTGCCCCGAAAGCACACGGATGAGGAGCGTTACTATACCTTTTACTATAAGTGCGTCGCTTTCGGCGCGAAAGTAAAGGCGGCCTTCCTTTTCGTCGCACACGAGCCACACGCGGCTCTGGCAGCCGTCTATCAGGTTCTGCTCCACCTTGTCGGAATCAGGAAGCGGTTCCGTCTCTCCGCCCATGTCGATGAGCAGCTGGTAGCGGTCCATCCAGTCGTCGAGGTCGGCGAACTCTTCGATTATTTCGTCTTGTATTTCGTTTATTGTTTGCATAGACATATAGCTTTCATTCGTTGTAAATTAACTGTAGCATGGTCTGGCCCACGGCCTCGAGCGTGTTGCGGTCGATGTTGGCCGGCGTATCGTTCACCGTGTGCCACGTAGGGCCGAAGCTGCTCCCCGCGTAGTTGGGATAATAAGGAATTACCGTTATGGCAGGAATGCTGGCAATGCGGATAAGCGACAGATGATCGTCGGTTACGTATCCTCCGGGCTGTTTTGGGAACATGCTCCCGTAGCCGGCCTCCTCGGCAGCCGCCCACACTTTGGCAACTACGCCGGGAGCCAACCGCGCCGAGAATCCTTCCTGATAAAACAGCGCCCCCTTGCCGCCAACCATGTCGAGGTTTACGGCGTAGGCGGGGCGGTAATCGGCAAAAGGCAGGTTGGCCGCGAAGTATTGCGAGCCGAGACACCAGCTGTTGGACATGTCGCCGGGGTAGTTGCTTTCGTCCCATTGGGCAACGCCGTAGTCTTCGGCGTCGAAGCACACGAAGTCAACGCCGACGGAAGGCTTGTCTTCCATAAGCGCCCTGGCCAGCTCGAGCATTACTGCCACGCCGCTTGCGCCGTCGTTGGCTGCGAGCACGGGAGTCTTGTGGTTATTTTCGTCGGGGTCGTTGTCGGCCCAGGGGCGGCTGTCCCAGTGGGCCGACACGAGAATGCGGCGTTTTGCAGTCGTATCGGTCGAAGCAAAGATGTTCATGCACTTGAGCGTTGTGCCGTTGTATGCCTTAAGCTCCATTTTCTGCTCGGTTACCGCAAGCCCGAGGGCTTTGAAGCGCGACGCTATGTACTGCCCGCAGCGCTCGTGTGCTTCGGTGTTGGGCACGCGCGGCCCGAAGGCACATTGCGCCTCGATGTGGGCATACGCGCTGTCGGCATTGAACAGCATAACGCTTACCGTGTCCTTCTCGGGAACAGTTTTGCTTGGTTTATCCGAACAAGACAGGAATGCGCCGGGCAAGACGGCTAAAATAGCCGCAACTGCCGCAATGGATACTAATAATTTGAGGGATTTTCCGGATTTTCTCATTTGTGATTTTGTTATTGTAACGTTTCTGTGCTTGCTTCAAGGCAAGCGTGCGTCCGTTTTCTCATGCGTCCGCAGCCGCGTCCTGCACCTGCTGCATTACGCGCAGGAAATTGCCTCCCCAAATAAGGCTGAGGTCGTTTTCGCTGTATCTTTTGCGCAAGAGCAGGCGCGTTATGTTAATCATTTCGGAGGCCGAGGCTATTCCGGGCACGCCGCCGTCGCCGTCGAAGTCGGAACCTATTCCTACGTGCTCCACTCCGGCCACGGCAATCATATGCTCGAGGTGTTCCATGGCGTCGAGCAGTGTGGCCGTGCCTTCTTCGCGCAGGAATCCCTTGTAGAAGGTAACTTGCGCCACACCGCCCTTGCGTGCAAGGGCACGCAGCTGGTCGTCGGTAAGGTTGCGCGGATGGTTGCAAAGGGCCCGCGACGAGGAATGCGAGCAAACTATAGGAAGGTTACTTATCTCTATTGCGTCGTAAAAGCTCTTTTCACCGCCGTGTGAGAGGTCCACCATCATTCCGGTGCGGTTCATCTCGCGTATTACCTTCTCGCCGAACGGGCTTACGCCGTTGTGCTCGTTTTCTGTCTTGGAAGCCGAATCGCAAATGTCATTGTCGCCGTTATGGCAGAGAGTCATGTAAACAACTCCCTTGCGGCGGAAACGTTCCACGTTGCTTATGTCGCGGCCTATGGCGTAGCCGTTTTCTATTCCTTTCATTATGGCGTGCTTTCCCTCGCGTTTCAGCGCATAAAGGTCATGCGGCGTGCGGGCAAGCTCTACGCCCTGCGCTTCTTCCACCATTTTGTCTATACGTGCGAGTATGTCGTCCGCCTTGGCCGTGGCTGCGGCCAGGGAAGCCTCGTCGCGTGCGCCTTGCGGCAGATAAGCCACCATAATCGAGGAATCCAGACCGCCTTCTTCCATCTTGTGCAAATCAACAAGCACCTGCGGGTCGCGGCTCGAGAAGTTTATGTTCCGGTCAAAGAACATGGGTGTGTCGCAATGGGTGTCGAGCGTGAGGTTACGTTCGTGAAAACGACGCGCTGCCCTGTAATTTGCCGCTTCTCCTACAATCCACTTGAAAAGAGGCTGCATGGAGCTGTCGCCTGCGGGAGCAAAGCATTCGGGGTGCCATTGCACACCCAGTACAGACTTGTATTCCGTGCTTTCCACGGCTTCTATCACGTCGTCGGGCGCAATGGCCGAGACTTTTAGCCTGCTTCCCGGCTTGCTTACGGCCTGGTGGTGAAATGAATTGACACGCAGGTGCGGAGTGCCGAATATTTTATGCACAAGCGAGCCTTCTTCGAGACTTACCGTGTGAGTGGGCACATGACGTGCCGCCTGCTGCGAATGTTTCAACAGTTTTTCGGGTGCAGGATACTGTGTTCCCAAATCCTGTAAGACTTCGCCGCCCAAAGCTGCGGCGAGCACCTGTATTCCGCGGCAAATGCCGAGCATGGGTATCTGGCGGTCGTAGGCCAGGCGCGCCAGGAGCAGCTCGCCTGCGTCGCGCTCGCCGTTTATGCTGCCCAGCTCGGGCAGCGGTTGCTCGCCGAGAAAAAGGGGATTGATGTCGCCGCCGCCCGAAAAGACTATGGCGTCCACGCGGTCGAGCGCCGAAAGGATTACTTGCGCATTATCCGTGGGCGGAAGCACTACGGGAACGCCTCCTGCCTGCTCAATGCTCAGGTAGTAGCCTTTGGCCAGTTCGCAGCCTTTATCGCCGAAGTTTCCCGTTACGGCAATTAACGGCCGCGGCTCATGGTCTGGAAAACTGCCGTTGAGCTTGCGGTAGCATGCCCCGATGTCGAAGGCTTCCTCCTGCCCGTAACGATTTTCCATGCCTTGTGTTGTTAATATTTCCTTTTAGGGTTTTTGGGGAACCAGCCTTTCAGCACTCTCTGCCTCTGTTCGAACAGTTCTTTTATCGACCAGAAAGCCGAGAACGCCGTTACTCCCAACATGGAACTCACAACGATGTCCTCCACGAGCATTGCGGCGGCCAGCGCTGCCAGCCCGCCCAGCAGGAATATCCACCACGGCTTCACGCCAAAGTAGTATTCGGTTTTTATGACTATGGGGTGAAACAGGCCTATTATTAAAAATGTGAACGCGCCTATTATGAGTCCTTCAAAGTAGAGTTCCATATTGTTTGTTTATTACTCATATTCTATGAGCAGCGGTTTGTTTATGCTTTGTTCGAGCGAGATGAGTGTTTCGGTGGATATTACGCCCGCTATTTTCTGTATCTGGTGGTTGAGCAGCACCATGAGGTGCGCATTGTCGCGCGCGTACAGTTTGACGAGCATGGTGTACGGCCCTGTGGTGAAATGGCATTCCACTATCTCGGGTATTTTGTTCAGCTGGTCTACAACGCTCTGGTATCTCGAGCCGCGGTCGAGCGATATTCCCACGTAGGTGCACGTGCTGTAGCCCACGCACTGCGGGCTTACGTCGTAGCGCGAACCGGTTATCACGCCGCCTTCTATCATGCGCAGCACCCTTTGGTGCACTGCCGCGCGCGACATGTTGCAAACCTTGGCAACGTCCTTGAGTGGCACGCGCGCGTCGCGGGCTATTATACTGAGAATCTTCTTGTCGTTGTTATCAATTTTCTTCTGTTTCGTTTTCATGGTTACATTTTTTTTGTTTTGCCGGTTGTTCTATTTGTTTTGAATTCATAATAACGCAAAGTTATACTTTTTTGTCAACAAAAAGGGCTTCTTCCAAAAAATAATTGCACTTCTTTACATAAAGAGCACCGCTTTTTGGCAGAAAACTTAGCATTTTGAAAGTTTCGTACTTAAAAAGCGGTGCATTTTTCAATCAGAGCGGTTTGGCTTCACGCCTCAGGCCATCTTGCAGCCGGCAAACACGCCCGACAGGGCAGTGAGCACGGCTATGGCGGCCTGGATGATTAGCGAGATGAGTTGCTTTTTAGATTTCATGGCATTAAGGTATTGGTTTCACTTAGGTTTGGTATTCGTTTCAAGGCAGGCCGCCTGGGCTATGCCGGCGGCCTTGCCGTTCGGAAGTCTCAGGCGTCGGCGTCCTCGCCAGTCCCGGGTTCGCCCGTTTGAGTGTCGCCGCTGTTGCCCACGGCCTTGAACTTGACGTTCTTGTGGCCTATCATGAGGTCGCTGCGCATTTTGGAGCTTCTCACGAACCGTACCATGACGCGCTCTATGTTGGCGGTGGTGAACTCCTCCTTGGTGTCGGTGCCCTTCGACTGGAGCGTGACGTGGAACGAACCCAAATCGCCGAACCTCACCGAGCGTCCCGCCTGAAGCGCAATTATTATCTGTTCCTCGAGTGCCGAGAGCACGGCCTTGATGTCGTGCACCGTCACGGTACACTCGCGGCTTATGTTTTCGGCAATGTCGTCGAGGGTCATATATTCGGAGGTGTATACCTGCGAATAAAACTTTACGGTCCCATCCTTGGGATTCCTGCGCTGGATTACATCAAAATTAATCATGGCTTTCCTGTTTTTTAAAGGTTAGTTTTTAAGTATTATAATTATTGTGCTCACCCTTTGGCCGGCAGGGCGGAGAGCCGTCCCCGTGTCAACGTTGCAATGCAAAGATACAATGCCGTGAAGGCGGGTGACTGTTTTTGTCTGCGGCGGGAGGCGGGGAATAAATATTAAAAGATATGCAGACAGGATATTAATATAAAGAAAAACAGCCCGCTGTTGCTTTATTGTGTGCAAAACAGGCTATTTTCTTTTTATTACAGCGAAACTTTTTACAGGATAACTTACATATCAAAATATACCGAGGTAGCTCCGTACATTATAGACCTGTTAAACCTGTTCCAATTGGAATATCCTACCAAGTAATATTTATTGTTCAGTTTTATATAATATGAGGCTCCTTTCCTGCACAGTTCCTTGTTGTGCATAAAAGGTCTTGCCTTATCGCCATTCCTAATGTAAAGAGTAACGTTCCTTTTAATTACGTCATAATCATCCGAAGAAACTTTACCTTGGCGGAATTGTATTTTCGAGTCAAGTTTCTTGTCGTCTGATTTTTTGCTGCCTGTTTTTCGCCTGTTGTTATTTGCTATATTTAACGAAATTGCTCTTTTTGTGTCTTTTCTTTCTGACGTTTGAATATCATTATCAGCGTCAGCGTATGTGGTATTCCCTATGCCTGACGGGGAATCTTCGGTATCATCAGAAATTCCGTTGTCAGTAGTTTCAGTACTATTGTCTTCTATTGATTGCATGTCTTCCTCATCGTAAACGCCGGGGTACATCGGGGTGGACCAAAATTGTTGGTCAATTTGTGAAGTCCATTGGTTTGTATTTGCCATTGTTTGCAGTGATTGTGCCTTGGCAATATAATATGGGTCGCCGGTTGCTGCCAAACGCGATGACACCTGCTGTGTGGTATGTTGTATTTCGGAGTTCATTTCACCTAATGCTTGAGAGAACCCCGGATATGACACCATCATATTGCCGTTGGCATCATAAGAATAAACCGGCTGACTCATGGCGGCTACGCGTTGCGGGTTGAAAGCTTCGGGTATTTGTGTATTAAGTGCAGAACCTGTATTCGGAATAGCGGGAGTAGGCATGTTGTTGTAATAATTTGTTGCCTTTGCATTATAATAAGCCTGCACGCCTTGCGCAAAACCTTGCAGAATTGTGCCTAATATGGCACGATTGCGTTCTCGCTTGGCCTGTTTCCTTTGATATTCCGCTTGTTGCCGTTCACGTCTTTTGCGTTCTCTTTCTTCATCAATAACGTTGCATATATTCTTATAATATGTGGTGAATTCTTCTTCTTTCTGTTTGAAACGCCCGTTGCCGTTACTGAAAGGAAATATTTCAGCAAAAGCCTGTGCCACATTATACTGGCTTGCGTTGGAGCAATAATGCCGGGCAATGGAATCAAGGCACATTACTGACATGGAGAAGCAGTTCTCGTCTCCGTGCATTGCGCCTCTTCTGAAATAATACAAGGCTTGCCCGAATTGCCGCGAATTGAAGTACTTCATGCCCATATAAAGTAAATCCTTGTTGTCCATGCCGGTGGCATTAAGGACGGCCGATTTGTGCGACGCGGGAATCTTGTCTGCAATTGAAACGATAGTGTCGATTTTTGCCGGAAACCATAACAGGAAATCGGCGACCTCGTTTGTATAATCACTGTTTCTCACGCATTCCTGGTAGGTTTGGTTATAAAAATACTCAACGTCGAAGTCAAAATCGTTGTCCCGAAGGAATACTTCCCTGATTTTCTTTGATTCGCCGTCCACGTCACCTATTATGCTTGAATATGCCGCGTAAAGGCGTATCGCTTTCGCGGGGTTGTAAGTCCACGCGCTTTTGTCGGCGAAAACGTCTGCCACGTCCGTCGAGAGTGCTGCGTTCAGGTAATCCAGCCCTTTGGCGGCGTTTACCGGTTCGAGCCCGCTCCTGTTTACAGTCGCGTTCCCGTTTAATCCGGCTTCGCCAAAAACACCGAAGCAATAGTAGTGCCCCAACAGGTAATAAGCGTCGTTCATGTTGAAGTCGTCGAGTTGTATCGATAATTTCAAAGAGTGCAAGGCTTTTTCGTAATCGCCTGCTTTTATTTGCGACAGTGCTTCCTGGATGAGGGATTTGGCTGCGGCTCCGGCCTTCTCTTTTGAGGTGATGAAATCGCCCGGGTTTACCGGCAAGTAACGCTTCTTTTCCCTGGGTATCACATACCAGCCTTGGCTGTCGCGAAAGGTTAGGTTTTTTTGTTCGCACGGTACGATTTCGTTCCCGCGCAAGTCGCACGCTCCATATAGCCTTCCCTTTTTACCTTCAACCGCGACCCTGTACCAAGGAATGTCATCGGATGTTTCCCAGTCAATATCCACATATCCCCTGTTTTCGTCTATTACCTTTAGCCCTTCGGCGGTATAAGCCGCGCAAAGGCTGTTGAAGGAGTCGTCCTTGTAAGCCATGAACATGCCGTCTTCTTCGGTTATTTTCCCGTATTGTACGGGTATTATAGTCTCGCCGGCCGTGTTTAAAAGGCCATACTTGCCTTTGTGCAAAATCATGCAATATCCAACGCCGTCATACACCACGCTTTGTTTGAGGGTGTCATACAAGAAAACATTGGCGCGGGTTATGACTACGTCCTTTTTCTTGTCGTTCCAAACCGATTCGTAGAATCCGCGTTCGTTTGAATATGAGATACTGGCATATTTGTTTTCCACGAGCTGGTTCCCGTGTATGTCGCACGCTCCTATGCCTTCGTTGTTGGAGGTGGTGAAAAACACTTTCACTTCGCCGCCTGCCAAAACATATTGTTTCACCTTGGGTACAGTGCCTTCTTCGAGGTTTTCAAGAATCCTGCCGCCGTCCGTTTTAAGGTAAACCGTGCTGCTGTCCCGGTTTTTACCAACAAGGCATTGCATGTTGTAATCGTATTTCAGGCAGGGGAATCCGTTGCGAATGATTTCGTTGCCTTCACTGTCGGCCAATCCTTTCAAGCCGTTTGTTTCGGTGATGTAAAACACCGTCCCGCCGGTGTCCTTGAATTTGTACCGTCTGCCGTTTACGCCCGTCGGGCTTGTGTACGGTTCCCAGTTTATTTTCCCGTATCCGGCATCCACGGGCTTTGCCTTCTTGTAGTTTTTCCCCGCCTTGAACCCGTCGGGAGTGAGTGTCACGTGTTCATATTTTAGCTCAACGATTTCGTTGCCGTTGCTGTCGCAGAAACCTTGCAAAAATTTTTTCTTTACTTGTTTACCCACATGGAAATACACATTCCCCACTTCGTCACGATAAATTCCATACAAAAGGGCGTATTTGTCGGCCGGTATTATGGTTTTCATGTTTTTGTCCATCACTAACGCGACACCTAACCTGTCATATATGAAAAAGCCGTCCTCATATTTCAATTTTGATTCTTCGAGGTCTTTGGTGAAACTGTGGGATTCGCCGTTTTCCAATTTGACGACGTTTCCCCCGACGTAATATACAGTCCCGTCGTTGCCCACCTTTTTGGTCATTGTTATTTGCGCGAATGCCGTGCAATGCAAAAGGACGGCGCAGGCGGCAAAAATAAAATGTTTCATGTCTTTAAGCCCTGGTACGTGCCGGGCGCAACCTTTGGTGCTGCCTCCCCCCTGCAGCCATTGGTTTATACGGCGAAGCGTGGGGTGTTGTATATCCCGCTTCCTAAGATGTAGGCCCTGAGAAAGCCTTTGCAAACAGAAGTGGAAAAACAGCCCCACGCCGTAGGCATGGAGACTGTTACGCCTGCTCTTGTTTGCATAATGGAATTTCTCAGGTTCACATCTACAAGATGAAGGACATAACGCCTCGGATTGTCGAATATGTTACGGGCCGGTGCCATGCGCCTGCCCGGGATGCAAAGTTAGGGAATTATATCGTAAAAAGCATAAATGCCAACCGGATTCTCGGAAGGCCGGAAAATACCTGGTCTTGTCGTTGCCGCCTTTTTGCCAATCGTGCTCATGTTTCCGTAGCCGCCGAATATACTACGCCCCGGGGTGGGGTGACTGTTTTTGTCTGCCTGCGGAGGCATTTTTTGCGATTCGAGAAACGCCCTGTTCATGCGGGTTTCAAGGTGGCCGAAAATTAGTGGCTCGGATTTTGAAATTAGTGGCTCGGATTTTGAAATTGGTGGCTTGCTTTTTTAAATATGTCCGACCTAATTTTTTTTACAAGGCAGGAAGAATTTTTTTAGTTGAAATTTTTGTTTGCAAAAAACGGCAACGTGCCGCGCATGTGCGGAAAAGTGCGAAAAACGTGCCGGCGCACATCCCCCGCGCGGCATGCGCACTTGTTTTGCAGCGGAAAAGGCCCTGATTTTTTGGCAGAAAGGAATAGTTTATGCAAATTTGCAGTTGTACTTCAAAATTGCACAAACCATTATGGAAGCAGGATATATTCGTAGGGAACTGTCGGGCGTGATACAAGAGGCGGCGCGTTATTTTTCGGTTATTACGATTACCGGACCGCGGCAGTCGGGCAAGACAACGTTGATTCGTAACGAGTTCGGCGGGCTGCCTTATTATTCGCTGGAGAACCTCGATGTAAGGAGTTACGCCGAGAACGACCCGGTGGCTTTCCTCAACCAGCATTCGGAGGGGATAATTCTTGACGAAGCGCACAATGCGCCTAACCTGCTGTCGTATATACAAGGCATAGTGGATGAGCACCCGGAACGGAGGTTTATCCTTTCGGGCAGCTCGCAGTTCGCCATGCTAAGGAAGGTAACGCAGTCGCTGGCCGGGCGCACCGCCGTGTTCGAGCTGTTGCCGCTGTCGTATTCCGAAATAAGCGGCCGGGCGGAGGGCAAGCCGTTGGACGATTTGCTGTTCGACGGATTCTATCCGGCTGTCTATGCGGGCCGCAACATCCCGAAATTCCTTTATCCGTCGTATATCAAGACTTACCTCGACAAGGACGTGCGCGACTTGCTCCAGATAAAGGACATGATGCAGTTCCACACATTCATCAGGCTGTGTGCCGGGCGTATCGGTTCGCTGTTCAAGGTTTCTGAGCTGGCCGGCGAAATAGGAGTGAGTTCGAACACCATCACATCGTGGCTTTCGGTATTGCAGGCTTCGTATATCGTGACATTATTGCCGCCGTATTTCGAGAACTCCCGCAAGAGGCTCACAAAGACTCCTAAACTTTACTTCATGGATACGGGGCTTGCCTGCCATTTGCTCGGAATAGAGTCGGCACAACAGCTCGCAAGGGACAAAATGCGGGGAGCGCTGTTCGAAAACTTCATTGTAACGGAAGCGATGAAAAGGCGCTACAACAGCGGAAAGGAGAGCAACCTGTATTTTTACCGCGATTCGCACCAGAACGAGATAGACCTTGTATTGAAGAACAGTTCCGGGTTGTATGGCATAGAAGTAAAATCGGCCATGACGTATCATGCGGACTTTGAAAAGGCCTTGAAGCAGATGGATGAATGGGTGAACGAGCCTGTGCTCGGCAAGGCGGTTGTTTATGCAGGGCAGCTGGAGAACACTGCGGGCGAAATAAAACTGTTGAACTACTCGCACTTTAACGAAATATTGGAATAGGCCTTACTATACAATGATAGGACGCGTCTCGGTCGGCTGCGGCCGAACCGCAAAGGGCGCAAGCGCCAACAAACTTATGACAACCCACAAAACATCTGTTTTCGTTTGTCTCTGCGCTCACCTTTCACTATATTTTTAGAATATAGGAGGCGGTTCGGCATAGCAAAACTGAAAAACTGCGTTTTTCGTTTTTCTCTGCGCTCACCTTTCACTATATTTGCACTTACCACCTTAATGATTAACTGATAAAGCCATGAAATATCTATTTGCAGCCATAGCGCTTTTTGTTGCAACGACACTGCAAGCGCAAATAAAGGAACTTAAAGGTACGATAATAGGTACGACCTATTCCGTGGACTACAATAACAATAATGCCATGTCGACCACGGTGAACAACAAGGCCGACGCATTCGACGGCGACATGGGCACGTTCTTTGCCTCTTACGACCGAAGCTACACGTGGCTCGGGCTCGACCTCGGAAAGAAGCACGTTATAAAACGCATTGCCTTTGCCCCGCGCCGCGACTGGCCGCAACGCCTTACGCTCGGAGTGTTCGAAGGAGCGAACAATCCCGACTTTACCGACGCGGTGCCACTGTATATAATAAAGAACGAGCCGGCCAACAATGTGATGACCTCGGTGAACATAAAAGTGTCGCGCGGATTCAGGTACGTGCGCTACGTGGGGCCGAACGACGTGCGCTGCAACGTGGCCGAACTGAAATTTTACGGCATTGAAGGCGAAGGCGACGACTCGCAGTTCTACTCCGTTACGAACCTGCCCACCGTAAGCATACACACCGTGGGAGCAGAAGAAGTGACCTCGAAGGATTATTACCTCGACGGCATTATAAACATCATATCGCAGGAGGGAAAGAACTTCTTTTCCGACAGCCTCGAGATAAAAGGGCGCGGCAACGCCTCGTGGGGATTTCCCAAAAAGCCCTACCGGCTTAAGCTGTACAACAAGGCGCGGCTGCTCGGCTCGCCCTCGCAGTCGAAGAACTGGACGCTTATCAACAACTACGGCGACAAGACACTTATACGCAACTGCCTGGCATTCCAGATAAGCCGCTGCCTGGAAATGGAATACACCCCGTGGTGCGTGCTCGTGGACGTGATTTTCAACGGCGAATACAAGGGCACTTACCAGCTGTGCGACAAGATAGACATACGCAAGGGGCGCGTGGACATTACCGAAATGGAACCGACCGACATACGCTCACCCGAAGTGACGGGAGGATACCTGTTCGAGGTGGACGGCTACGCTTACGATGAAAAGTCGATGTTCATATCCGGCAGGTACCAAATACCTATAACAATAAAGGAACCCGACGAGGACGACATCGTGCCGGCACAGAAAAACTACCTCGTAACCTACTTCAACCGCATGGAAAACAGCCTGGCCAGCGCACTCTACGACACACCGCAGTACGGATACGAGAGGTACTTCGACAAGGCTTCGTTCCTGAAACACCTGATTGTTGGCGAGCTTAGCTGCAACACCGACACATACCACAGCGTGTACATGTACAAGGACCGCAACTCCGACAAGATATTCACCGGCCCGGTGTGGGACTTCGACCTCGCCTTCGACAACGACACCCGTATCCACCCAATCGAGGGACGAACCGACTTCCTTTTCCGCACCGGCGGAACATGCGTGACCGGAATGCGGGAGTTTGCCGACCGAATAATAAACTCCTCGCTCGACGACCTGAGCGAAATATGGAGCCGCGCACGCTACGACAACGGGCTTACCTACAACCGGTTCATGGAACACGTAGACAGCCTTACCGACATCGTGGGAGAATCGCAGGTGCTCAACTTCATGCGCTGGCCGATACTCAACCAGCTCGTACACCAGAACTACCAGGCGCTCGGCTCGTATGACGCCGAAGTGGACGTGATACGCACGTTCCTCAACAACCGCTTTCCATGGATGGACAACAAGATAGGGCTTACGCCGGTTTCGGTGGACAACGCAATAAGCGAAGAAAACGCCGGCATATTCGCCGTGCCGGGCGGGATAACCGTCGACGCTACAATTGACGGGTCTACCATAACGGTTTACGACACGAGCGGCCTTGCGGTTTATGAAGCCGAAGCCGCGGCAGGCGGAAGCGAAATATCCCTGCAGCCGGGCATATACATCGTGAAAGTAAACAACGGCGCAAAGGTAATTCGCAAGAAAGTGCTCGTGAAGTAAAACCCGCGGCGCGGAATTTATTTGTAACTTAGCAACGAAATACAGAAAAACCGCGTTACCAAAATGAAAAAATCCTCACCGCTCAACCACCTCGCACTTAAAGACTACGTGCTGAGGATAATAATGTTGCTGGCAGCGATAGCGGCAGTTACGTTCTTTCTTCCCAGGGAGAAAGACTTCGGCTTTGACTTCAAGCTCAACAAGCCGTGGACGCACAAGCAACTGATAGCAAGCTACGATTTCCCGATCTACAAAAGCGAGAACACGCTGAAAGCCGAGCGCGACAGCGTGATGAAACTCTTCCAGCCTTATTTTACCGAAGACAAGTCGATTGCAAAAACGCAAATAAACCTGCTAAGGAAAAAGTTTGAGGAAGGCGGAATGAAAGGCATGACAGCACACGCCATGTCAGTGCTCGTGGCGCACCTTAACGACGTATATTCGGCCGGAGTGGTGAAATCGGAGAACATGCGCACCATGAACGACAGCAGTATCACCGCAATACGAGTGATAAGCGGCACTGAAGCTAAAAGCCGCAAACTTACGGCGGTGTACTCCACGCGAACGGCCTACGAATATCTCATAAACGTCGATTCTACGCTTATACGGCCCGAAATGCTCGCCTCGTTCAACCTTAACGAGTTTATCGAAGCAAACCTGGTTTACGACGAAAACCGCTCCACCAACGCCAAGCGCGACCTGCTCGAAACAGTAACCACCTCCTACGGCCTCGTGCAGCGGGGACAGAAAATAATCGACCGCGGCGAGATAGTAAACAACCAGACATACAACATACTCGTCTCGCTCGAGCGGGAGTCGCAGGAAAGAAACCTGCCCGCACAAGGGATAGGCGAGATTTTCTTCGGGCAGTTCATGATTGTTACGCTGCTGTTCTCGTTCTTTTTCATTTACCTGCTCCTGTTCAGGCGCGACTACTTTGAACGAATCAACAGCCTGGCGCTAATGCTTTCGCTTATGGTACTGTTCCCCGTGGCGTCGTCGCTAATACCGAGCGGCTCAAGGGCTATAAACTTCCTCGTGCCGATTGCCATGGTGGGCATATTCATCCGCATATTCGCCGACACGCGCACGGCGTGCCTCACACTTTGCGGCACTACGCTCCTGGCTGCGCTCTCGATGGCCGACCCGTTCGAGTTCATCCTGGTAAACATCACATCGGGCCTCGCGGCCATCTACTCGCTCCACGACCTGCAGCAACGCTCGCAGCTGCTGCGCACGGCGTTCATCGCCACTCTCGTGTCGGTAATCACTGCCTTCGCCTTCGACATGATGTACGGCACCGACATTCGCGACATCGACATAACGCTGTACTTCTACCTGCTGATATGCGGCGTGTTCCTGCTCTTTGCCTACCCGCTGCTCTTTGTGCTCGAAAAGACATTCGGCTTCATTTCATCGGTAACGCTCATCGAGATGTCGAACACCAACAGCCCGCTGCTGCGGCGTATGTCGAAAGAAGCGTCGGGAACGTTCAACCACTCCATGCAAGTTGCAAACCTTGCAGCCGACGTAGCCGAGAAGATAGGAGCCAAGAAACTGCTCGTGCGCACCGGCGCGCTCTACCACGACATAGGAAAACTCGTGAACCCCGCATTCTTTACCGAAAACCAGAAAGGCATCAACCCCCACGACAAGCTGCCGCCCGAACGCAGCGCGCAGATAATCATATCGCACGTAAGCGAAGGGCTGAAACTGGCCGAGAAGTTCCACCTGCCCAAAGACGTGCGGGCATTCATAGCCACACACCACGGGCGGAGCAAGACAAAATACTTTTACGTAACCTACGTAAACAACCACCCCGGCGAAGAGGTAAACGAAGCACTGTTCACCTATCCCGGGCCTAACCCGTTCACCCGCGAGCAGGCTATTCTTATGATGGCCGATTCGATAGAGGCCGCCTCGCGCTCGCTCAAGGAAGTGAACGACGAATCAATACGCAACCTTGTAAACAAGATGATCGACACGCAGATGAAAGAAGGATACTTCGAAAACTGCCCCATAACGTTCAAGGACATACGCACGGCAAAGGAAGTTTTCATCGACAACCTCAAGACAATTTACCACACCCGCATACAGTATCCCGAATTCAACGACACGGCCAAAGCACCCAAGCCCGACAAACCATACAATTTGGGAAACCTGCTCGGCAACAGGCGGCGCAACCGCTGATTATAAAAGCAGAAACAAGAAATTCCAGGCATAGTAAAAATTATGCCTGGAATTTTTTTGCCCATTCCGGCTTCGCCGCCGCGGGAGGTTTTCCTTATGCCTCGCCAGCCGGATATGTTCATACGCTTTTAACCCAAAACGGTCATTAGGCTTCGCCAAATTGCGTGCTTATACCCGGCAGATAGCTTTGCGCCCCGCTGAAGGCGTAGCGGGCTACGGCGAAGCCGGGCGAGAAGACAGATGACGGCAGAAATGCGTAAGTTGGCGAAGGGGCCGCACTTGATGTTACTACTTTATTCCCTAATGACCGTTTGGGGTTCAACCTGAACATTAGTATGAATCATAAGCTCGTAGAGAATTTATAAGGTTGCCGGATAAAAATATTCCGTGCCTTATGCCGCCAAGCGTCGAACAAAACAGACATACGCAGCAACGAAAATCCTACCAAGAAAACAGACAAATAACACACTTGAAAATAAACACTGAATTTCAGATAGTTACGAACACCTCAGAGAAAAGAAAAAATACAAGGCACATAATTTAAAATATGTGCCTTGTATTTTGAAATATGTCCGACCTATTTTTGCCCGTATGAAACCCCGGTGTTTTACAGTGCTTTCGCGGGGCGGTTTTATTTGTCTGCATAGCGCGGAGTTTTAACACAAATCGGTCGTTAGGCTTCGCCAAATTGCGTACTTATGCCTGGCAGATAGCTTTACGCCCGGCTGAAGGCGTAGCGGGCTACGGCGAAGCCAGGAGGGAAGACAGATGACGGCAGAAGTGCGTAAGTTGGCGAAGGGGCCGCGCTTGACGTTAATACATAATTGCCTAATGACCGTTTTGGGTTTAACATTTCCGCCACGCATGCCCCGGCAAGGGAAAAGAATCCTAACAGGCGCTTCCGGTTCCGCACGGGCATGTTGCGTGGCGGCGGCCGGCGTTGCATGATGTCGGGCTTTGCGCGGACGCTTTGCCGGGCGGGTATGAAAAAGCCCTGCACGGGGCAGGGCTTTGCGTTGCTTATTCTATCGGCAGGAACTTGCCGTCCTTTATCTTCAGGTCTTTTATGACGAGGTGGCTTCCGCCCTCGTTTGGCGAGTGGAAAGAGATTTTCAGATTGCCTTCGAGGTCTTCGAAAACCATTTGGTGGCCGCCGTTGTTTTTGAATACCGGTTCTTTTTCGTGTTCCCATGGGCCGAGTATGCTTCCCGATTTTGAAATGGACTGCCCGATGGAATATTTTGGCGAGAAGCTCGACCACAGCATGAGCAGGTTGCCGCTTTCCTTGTCACGCCACACAAATGACGCGTCGGTTATCATTCCGCCCTCGCCTATGCGCATGGGCCATTCCGCCTCGTTGGCCGCAAAGAGCCGCTGCGGCGCGCCTATGGCTTTGGTCAGGTCTTTGTTAAGCCGCTGGCACCATATCTCTCCTACCTTGTCCTTTACGTTCGGTCCGTTCCATTCAACGCAGAAAACCACCCACGGGTCGTTTTTCTCGTCAACGTAGAGCGCGCCGTCGAGGCACTGCATTCCGAACGGCGTGATGTGCAGCTTTACGTCGGGTATAATGGTGTGGTAAGGCCCTGCGGGACCGTTGTCGGAGCGCAATATGGTTGTTCCGCGCAATATGCCTTTTTCCTTGTTGCTCACGGTAACGAAGCAGTAGTACTTGCCGTTGTAATAATATGTGTCGGGAGCCCACCAGTCGTCTGTGCCGGGATAGTTTTCGGGCATGTTGAACACGTAGCCCACCTCGTCCCAGTATTTAAGGTCCGTGCTTTTGTAGGCAAAGAGCTTGCCTCCTTTTCCGTCAGAGCGCGAAAGGATGAGGTAGTAACACTTGGCCTCGCGGTCGACGGTAATGAACGGGTCGCGGCAGAAAATCTTGTCGTTCGGGATATGCGTCTGTGCCTTTGCGCAGATAAACACGAAGAGGCTGGCTGCCACAAGCAGCAATCGGCTCAAATTTCTCATTTTTTACGTTGTTTTGGTGATTTGCGCGCTAAAGTAGCAAAAAATGCGAAGAAAATCCGCCGTAAGCCCGGAAAAACGTAACTTCGTGGCAATGGAACTCGAAAAATTCAACCGCCAGCTGAAGCTGATGTCCATGCTTGCGGGCAACATCTCGCTCAACGTGGAGCAGGTGGCCCGGCGATTGGGCATGAGCCGGCGCACCGTGTACAGGTACATACGCACTTTCAAGGAATCGGCCTTGTTCAGCGTTGAGCAGTCGGGCGACGTGTTCCGCATAAGCCGCGATTCGCCTTTCATAAGGGAGATTTCCGACAACGTGTCGTTCTCTGAAGAAGAGGCTGCCGTAATAGCCGGCCTGCTCGCCTCGGCGGGCGGCAACAGCATACAACTGCGCAGCCTGCGCAACAAAATCGGGCGCATTTACAACTACCGCGTGCTCGAAGAACCCGAGGCCGACCGCCGCACGGCGCGCAACCTGTCGCAGCTGTACGAGGCCGTTAAGCTGCACCGCGTGGCGGTGCTCAAGAACTACCACTCGCTGCACGGCGGTAGCGTGGCCGACCGAACGGTCGAGCCTTTCGCATTCCTTAACTCGAACGACGACGTGCGCTGCTACGAGCTGGCAAGCGGCGAGAACAAGACATTCAAGGTGGCCCGCGCCGAGGAGGTGATAGTGCTCGACCTTATGTGGAGCAATGCCGGCAGGCACGAGAGTTATTACACCGACCTGTTCGGCTTCTCGGGCAAGGAGACACGCCGCGTGGTGCTAAGGCTTACGGGACGCGCCGCACGAATCCTGCGCGAGGAACGCCCGGCTGCCGCGGCCTGCCTTGCGCCTGCGGACGGCGGGGATTTCATGCTCGACACTCGGGTGTGCGACTTTTGCGGCATAGGACGCTTTGTGCTCGGGCTGCATTCGGAGGTGGAAATCGTAGAACCGGCGGAGTTCAAGGAACATATCGCCCGGGAAGCTGCACTTTTAACAAAGAAATTCGGTTTGTGACGCAGACTGTCACAGACAAAAAGTTCCTTTGCTTCGTAAAAACAAACCTTTAAACGAAGCAACATGAAAAAGACACTCACTTTCAGCAACAGCGCCATGCCGGCGCAGCGCACTCTCCCGCAGGTATCACTGAAACGCGCGCTCAACGCGGTGCTCCGTGCCGCAGAGTCATCCGTACCGGTAGTGAAGCTGGCGGCCCTGTATTCCAAACTGCTCGAAGAGCCGGTAACACCGCGCCGCACGCTCCATTTCATAAACGCGCAGCTCTCGGCTTTCATGCTCGTGTGCGCCAGCGCGGAATCGACGGGTGCGCTCGTGGCGCTTGCCGCCTGGACGGGTGCTGCCATATACGGCTGCCGCAAACGCTGACGCCTCGCGGCGGGCATGATTGCCCGTGCTTGCGGCCATATCCGGAGCTTTGAAAAACGTGCGTTTCACAGGTATGCAAAATGGCGGAAAAACGGCGTTTTCCGTACCCGAAAAATGAAAACTAATTTTCAGCATATTATACTCCCTTTGGAGCAAAGAAAAAATATGTCTGAGATATTTTAAAATATGTCCGACCTATTTTGAAATATGTCGGACATATTTTTTATCCCCTGAAAACGCGCATGAAAACCGGGGCAAAAAATGCGGACAACAAGAGACACGCATTCCCCGGCGGTGCATACGCAGATTATTTTAGAGGAAATTGCAACAGGAAAAGGGAGAAGAATCACTCTCCCTCGTTTACCATCTCGCCGAGCAGTGTGGCCGACGTTGCGGAAAGCACTTTCACCTTCACAAAATCGCCTATATGCGCGCCGCCGCGGTTGAACACAACCACCTTGTTCTGCTCCGTGCGGCCGAACAGCTGCTCGCGGCTGCGTTTGCTCACGCCTTCGACCAGGACTTCGAACGTGGAGCCCACGCATTTCTCGTTGGCCTCGAGCGAGAGGCGGTTTTGCAGGGCGATAAGTTCGTTGAGACGGCGCACTTTCACCTCCTCGGGCACGTCGTCCTCGAAATGGCGTGCGGCGTATGTGCCGGGGCGCTCGCTGTACTTGAACATGAAGGCCGAATCGTAGGCACACTGCTCCATTAGTTCGAGCGAAAGCCTGTGGTCGTCCTCCGTTTCGCTGCAATATCCGGCAAAGATGTCGGTAGACAGGCCGCAGCCGGGCACAATGCGGCGTATGGCTTCCACGCGCCCAAGGTACCACTCGCGCGTGTACTTGCGGTTCATCAGTTCGAGTATGCGGTTGCTTCCGCTCTGCACGGGCAGGTGTATGTGGCGGCAAACGTTGGGCTCTTCGGCTATTACGCGCAGCGTGTCGTCGCTCATGTCCTTGGGGTGCGACGTGGTAAAGCGCACTCTCATGCCCGGCACGGCGCGCGCCACCATGCGCAACAGCACGGGGAACGTAACCTCGCCCTGTGTTCCGTTTGCGTCATCGCCGGAAAGGTAACGGTAGGAGTTTACGTTCTGCCCCAGGAGCGTTACTTCCTTGTATCCGTGGCTTGCGAGGTCGCGCACTTCGGCCAGGATACTCTGCGGCGAGCGCGAACGCTCGCGCCCCCTTACGTAAGGCACAATGCAGTAATGGCAAAAGTTGTTGCACCCGCGCGTAATGCTTACGAAACCCGAAATATGGTTTCCGCACACGCGCTCGGGTATGACATCGGAGTATGTTTCGGCTGTGGAAAGCTCTACGTTTATAGCCTTCTGCCCGTTCTCGGCTTCGGCTATGAGCTGTGGCAGCATGAGATAAGAATCAGGCCCGGCCACGAGGTCGGCGTGGTGGTTGTCGAGCAAATCCTCCTTGGTGCGTTCGGCCATGCAGCCGAGCACGCCGATAATAAGCCTGCCCTTGCGGCTGCGGCGCAGGGCGTTGAGCGCTTCGAGCCGGTTGTAGATTTTCTGCTCGGCGTTCTCGCGCACGGAACAGGTGTTGAGGAACACGGCGTCGGCGCCGGAGATGTCGGTGCACACGTCGTAATCGGCCGACTTCATTATGGAGGCGACCACCTCGCTGTCGGCCACGTTCATCTGGCAGCCGTATGTCTCGATGTAAAGTTTCTTTGCCATAACATGTGAATTTCGCCGCAAAGTTACGGAATATTCCGTTAGCACAAGGCACAGGCGTTTCCCTCTGTGCCGCCGGGTGTTTGCTTAATGCCGCATGTCATTCACCGCATGCGTTGCCGCACAGCCCCTTTGCACGGACGAAACTGCGGCAGTCGGCCTTGATGTCGTAATGTGTGACGACGCACGCGGTAACGAAATAAAATATCGCCTGCAACCACAGCGCGCGGTACTCGAAAGCCACCTGGAAAAGACGTGCTCCTTCGCTGTTAAGTTTTACAAAGCCGTTTATCCCGAAGGTTGACGGTATGAGATAAGACATGTATTTCCAGAACGGCGGCACGGCGCTGCCCGGCCATGAAATTCCGCTGACAAAAAGGAATATGAGCGAAAGGTAAACTATAAGCAGCATGCACGACTCGCGCGTTCTTATGAAATACGAGAACGTTATTGAAAAGAAAGCAACAGCCGTAAGGTAAGGCAGCATAAACAAGGCTATGTCGGTAAAATGGCCTATGTGGGTGAATCTGAACATCAACGGCACCATGCCGAGAACATACATTGAAATAACAGCATAGACCGCCACATATATCAACGCCCTTGCCGCAGTTATCGTTGCCGCGCCGGCAAATCCCGGCGCAAACGGGCGGTAAAGGCGGAAGGTGTGGCGTTCCTTCATCGTGCCGGCCGTAACTCCTATTCCCAACATCATCGTCTGCTGAAGTATCATCATCAGCACGGCAGGAAGCAGAAACGTTGCCATGCCTGTTGCCGGATTGAAAATATTCACTTCTTCGTATCTCAGGGGCGCGCTGGTTATTTCGTCCTGGCGGGCGGTAATGTTCCGCGCGCGGCGCAGTTTTATGTCGGCGTTCATTTCGAGCGACACGTTTATCGTTGCAAGCGAAATGGCTTTGTAATAAAGCAGCGAGCTTGCGTCGCAAAATGCCGTTACGTGAGTTTGCCTGCCCTGGTTGAGATTGCTGCTGAAATCGCGCGGAATATGCACTACTCCGTACACCTTATGCCTGCGCATGAGTTCGCGCGCTTCCTCGAAGTCGGCGCAGCGGCTTGCGACGCGAACGTTTTCGGTGGCGTCGCACAAGCGGATGTACTTTCGCGAGAGCGACGTACCGCTGTCGTCGATTACGGCTACGGGAACGTCGTGCGCCACCTCGTTGTTGTATATAAAACTGTAGAGCAGCGGGTAGCCGAGCGGCACTATAACGATAAAAATCAGCACAGCCTCGTCGCGAAGGGCTGTTCGCAACTCGCGGCTCCACACAAAGGACATTGCGCTTATCGAACGCCGGAACGAATGCAGTATCTTTTTCATAAACATCATTTCAAGGTTCGTATCTGTAAGTAAGCAGCACGCCTTTCAGGCGGTAAAGCACCGTTAGCGGAAGCAGCAGGAACAACATGAGCCATAGCACCTCGCCCCAGGAGTAATAAAGGGGATAGCCGTTCAGAGCCTGGTCTACGTAAATAAGGAAATAGTGGCGCAGGGGGAAGCATACCGACAAGCCTTTCAGCAGCGGCGACATCTCGGTAACGGGAAACGTAAATCCCGACATCGAAAGCGACAGTATTCCCCACAGCGAGGCCACACTCATGGCAAAGCGGAAATGCGGCAGCAGCCCGACGAAGAAAACGCCCAGCGCCTGCGAGGCAAGCACGAACAGGAACGACACAACCACCATTACCGGCATTCCGCAATGGCACGGAAAGCGCAGCACGCCATAGAGCAGCAGGTTGTAAACAAGTGCCATTAGGAAAAACACGACCGTGTAAGGGAGCAGTTTGCCGGTAACGGCGTTGAAAATGGAATTGCCCGAGAGCGAAATCCATTTGTATGCCGTTTTGTCCTTCAGTTCCACGCCTATGGAATAAACCGTGAGCAGGAAAATCACAATCATAAGCGCCCCGGGCAGCGTTATGTTGTTCAGGTAAACCGAATAGTTGAGCCACGGGTTGCCGAGCAGGTGCGTGTCGACAACGATAGGCTGCAGGAATTCCTGCGCCTGGTCGTCGGTAGCCCCTTTTGCCGTCAGAACGGCGCGGCCCGCTGCTCCGGCGGCAAGCTCGCTCATCATCCTGAAGTCGCGGAACGAGAGCGTGCCGGCTATAAGGTAGGTATAATTGCTGTAATACGAAATGGTGGGCTGCTGCTGGTTCTGCAAATCGCGCGAGAAGCCTGCAGGAATGTAGAACACGCCGTATATCCGGCCGCGCTGTATTTGGTCGCGCGCCTCGTTGAACGTGCGGTAACGGGCCACTATCTTGATATGCTGGAACGCCCCGAGGTTACGCACCACGCTGCGCGACTGGGCCGAGCGGTCCATGTCGACCACCCCCACGGGCAACCCCGAAGGCAGCCCCTTGCCCATAAGCGTTAGGAAGAACACGAAACACAGCAGCGGTGCCCCCACGAGCGAGAATATGTAGAGCGGGCTCGAGAGAATCCGCCTTGACTCGCGGAGCGAAACGGCCAATATGTTCCTGATGTGCGACATGCTTGCAGACTTTGTTTTCGCAGGCCGGGGCCCGAGGTTCAATGTTGTTGCGGAAAGATTACGGACATGCCCGGGCGCAGCCCTTCAACGGGCTTTACCGGCCGGGCGCGCACCTCGAATGTCTTGAGGTCGTAGTCGCCGGTGGTTTTTGTGGCTTTCCATGCGGCATACGAGCCGAGGTCTTTCATGTAATAGGTAACGAGTTCCACTTCCCGCCCCCCGAGCGCCGGTATCCGTGCCTTGAACTTGCGGTTCATGCCTATGTGGCCGAGCATGTCTTCGCGTATATTGAAAGTAACCCACATCTTGTCCATCATGGCCACGTTGATTATCGGTGCGCCGGTGCCAACAAGCTCTCCCGCCTTGGGGAATATCTCGCTTACTTCGCCGTCGGCCTGGGCGGTGAGCACGGTTTCCCTCACGTAAGATTCCACTTCGTCCACTGCGCCGCGTGCACGGCTTACCATGGCTGCGGCAGCGGCCTTGTCTTCGCGGCGTGCGCCGTTAACGGCCATCTGGTATTGCGAATGCGCTGCCTTTTCGGTGGCCTGCGCTGCGGCAAGCTGTGCGGAGGCCTCGTCGAACTTCTGTTCGGGCAGCACTCCCTGTTCGAACAGTTCCTTTACGCGGCGGTGCGACTTGACGGCTATGTCGAGCCCGGCCTTTGCTTTCTGCCACATGTCGTATGCGGCCTGCACCTGCTCGTGCCTTGTTCCGGCCATGGCCTCGTCCTGCTTGGCCTGCGCTGCGTCCTTGGCTGCGCGCGCCTGTTCGAGCTTTGCAAGCACGTCGGGGGCGTCGAGCACCACGAGCGTGTCGC
>OEFA01000196.1_pt1 | contig 23891 bp, 17 predicted proteins | sample 1495601 | NCBI WGS metagenome assembly OEFA01 (sample SAMN02324081, study PRJEB22366) | human gut metagenome | biome: human | place: Canada: Ontario | collected 2010-10
GATCATTAGACTTTTTACTTTTAATATACTATATAGAATCGCGGAGACGCTTACAAATAAGGAAAAAGATTCGATGGGTTGCCGGAATGGATTCCCGTGGTTGGTTCATGCGAAGGGAACGGATATAACTTTATGAAGAATTTATGAAGGATCGGAATAAGAATGGTTCATTGTAATGACTTGAGGTTCAAAGTATTGCCCGCGTATGAAGAATTTGAAGGAAAAAAGGTGGAAAATGTGTTTTGAAGAGATGGTTGGGGCAGATACTTGTGTGATACTTGTTTTATGAAAATTGTAGATGGCAGTAGCTATGAAGAACAGAGGGAATAAAAACAAGGTGACTGAAAACAAATCCAGCCACCTTGTTTTTATTGTTTAACCTGTGTTTTATTCTATCTCGACGCTATGTTTTACCGGAGTCAGGATGAAAGTAAATTCATAATCACCGTAGGGCAACATATATTGAGGCAACGGCAGAGCTCCCCAGCTGTTTACACAACCTAATCCCATCTGAGCCTTGTCGATGATCAGGTTGGTCAGGTCTGCTTTCTGTACTTCGGGCGAGTGACGCTGGTCTTTTTGTTCGCCATCATCCAGTGAACAGATGGTATAATGCAAAGCGGATGCAGAGAATGGAGCATCACCTACTACCTTCAGTCCGTTACCGCCGGCATTCAGTTGCTTCCACCAGCGGATATCGGTCTTGGTTCCTGTTTCCTGCGGACGGATATAGGAGTAGAATTGTTCATCCACACTCTGGCGATAAATACCCAAGTCGGTGCTGTGGTTGCGGTCACTGTAGTTTTCTACCGGACCACGACCATAATATTCTACGGTTTCAAAACATTTAGGCATCTGCATTTGCATACCGAAGCGGAACATCGGAGATACTTTGGCATTCTTGTCGGCTGTCATCTTTTGGGTCACTTTGATGGCTCCTTCGTTGTTGATGACATAAGTCAGATATAATTTGGCGGAAACATTCTTCATGTCATATTCCGCATTCACTACTATCTGGTCATTTTCTGTCTTGGAATTCAAGGAAACCAGTTTCAATCCCGGGTTTTTCCATGCGGCATATCTGTTTTGCAGGCCGGCTCCCATATCATTGTCTGTCGGGGCACGCCAGAAGTTAGGGGTCAGGGCTGCGCCTTCTTTCAGCATTTCCGTTCCGTCCACTGCATATTTGCTTAAGTAACCGTTCTGTTTGTTGAACTCGGCTACGAAGTTATTGCCTTTTACGATCAGATAATGATATTGGTTGTCGATGATTTGCGGAACAACGGTGGCTACATTGGTCGTTTCCACGTTCTTCAAATCCATAGACGGTGCTTTGTAATCATTCAGTGTCAACTGATTCTTGGCGACGGTGAAACCTGCGGGCAGCAAACCTTCGCGGTTTTTCAGTTTGTAGGAAACGTTCAGCAACCATTCCTTGCAGGTGCAGGTCTTGCCGATATTCAACGTAATCTTGGCTGTTTCCTGAGGAGCGACTTTTAAATCATCCACGCGTCCGGTGCGGATTACTTTTCCATCTTTCAGTACTTGCCATTCCATATAGTAGGCGGACAGGTCACGGAAGAAGTTCTCATTGAATACATTTACTTCCCCTTTGCTTAAATCGGCGGGAGTAGTCCAGATATTTTGGTAAAAGTGACCTACTTCATACATGTGCGGATTAGGAACACGGTCGGGGCTGATCAAACCATTGTCACAGAAGTTATTGTCAGAAGCGTCAAAACGGTTGAAATCTCCTCCGTAAGCATAGATCATCACGCCGTCTTTTCCTTTCCAGCGGCAGGACTGGTCAACGAAATCCCAGATAAATCCACCTTGCAGATTCGGATATTTACGGATCAAATCCCAATATTCTTTGAAACCACCCTGCGAGTTACCCATTGCATGGGCATATTCACACTGAATCAATGGTTTGGTAGCATCGGTACGTTGACCATATTTTTCCATGCCGTTATAATCATAGTACATCGGACAGAAGATATCGGTATGTTCTTTCTGGCGTGCTTGTTCATATTGGCAGGCACGGCTGGGGTCTTCTGCTTTAATCCATTTATAGCATTGTTCGAAGTTGGGGCCGTCACCGGCTTCATTACCCAATGACCAGAAGATGATGCTCGGATGGTTGAATCCGCGTTGTACATTGCGCTGGTTACGTTCCAGATGGGCTTTCTTATAAGAGGGGTTCTTGGCCAGCGTCTTGTCGCCGTAGCCCATACCGTGAGATTCTATATTGGCTTCGGCCACGACGTAAATACCATATTGGTCACATAAATCGTACCATAAGTTGTCATCCGGGTAGTGGCAGGTACGTACAGCGTTCAGGTTGAATTGCTTCATTATCTGGATATCCTGTAGCATACGTTCGGGAGATACTACATAGCCTCCGTCCGGATCCATTTCGTGGCGGTCGGCTCCCTTGAACAGGACTGCCTTACCGTTAACCAAGATCTGGTCACCTTTCAATTCAATCTTGCGGAAACCTACTTTGACAGGAATCACTTCATTGCTGCCCTGCATGCTGGCACGCAAGGTATATAAATAAGGTGTTTCGGCACTCCACTTTTTGGGGTTCTCTACGTTCATGGTCACCAGACCGGATTTGTTGGCGGTAGCGGTTGCCACTTGCTTGCCTTGTGCATCTACCAGTTCCAAATCGACTTTACCACTGCTTTTCAAATCCAGATTGACAGCCAGGCTGCCGTTTTGGTAAGCTGCGTCCAAGTCGGGAGTTACACGGATATCTTGAATGCGTTTTTTGTTGCGGGCATATAGATAGCAGTCACGTCCCACGCCGCTATACCGGAAGAAATCCTGATCTTCCAGATAGGTACCGTCGCACCAGCGGAATACTTGGAAGGCGATCAGGTTTTTCTGACCCGGTTTTAAATATGGAGTCAGGTCAAATTCGGCTTCCAGTTTGCTGTCCTCGCTGTAGCCTACATAACGTCCGTTTACCCACAAATACATATTGGAGGTAACCGAACCGAAATGGGCGATAATATCTTTTCCCTTCCATGAGGCGGGAACTACAATTTCACGGCGGTAAGAACCTACATGGTTATTCTCTGTCGGCACTTCGGGAGGGTTGTTCTGGAACTGGTTACGCCAGGCATAGCCTACGTTCACATAAATAGGATCACCGTATCCGTTCAGCTCCCATACGGCGGGAACTTGCAGGTCATCCCAGCCTTTGTCGTTGAAGCCGGTTTTCCAGAAATCAGTCGGACGGGAGTCTGCATCCTTTACCCAGTTGAACTTCCAGGTTCCGTTCAAAGTCATGTAGTTAGTTGATTGTTTTTTGTCTGCTTTCTTAGCTGCATCTGCATTCTCAAAAGCAAAGTAGTTCGTGTGCATCGGCGCACGGTTTACCGCATTTATTTCCGGGTTGCGCCATTCTTGGAAGGTCTGTGCGCCTGCTGTAAGGGCGAGGACTGTGAACAGACCTGTCATAAGTTGTTTCTTCATGCTATTATTTTATTGGTTTTGTGCAAATATAGTGAAAATAATAGTTACCGATGGGACATAAATCGGGCAATATTTGTTATAATTGTGAATGATTTGTGTTCTATCCTAAAAAATTATGGCATTTCTGAGGCGTATTTGGAATAAATGGCAGAATTTACTGCATGATGAGAAATTAAAGCATAAAATATATGTGATTATTTTTGAAAGCGACACACCGATGGGAAAGTTATTCGATGTGGCGTTGATAGGGTTCATTGTCTTGAGTATTCTGGTGGTTATTGCCGAGAGTATCAAGAGTTGGGATACCGTTATCGGGCCTTATCTGCGGGTGTCGGAGTATGTTTTTACTTTCTTTTTTACGTTAGAGTATATGTTGAGGCTTTATTGTTCTCCCCAACCGCGGAAGTATGCTCTGAGTTTTTTCGGTATAGTGGATTTGCTGGCTACCTTACCTCTATATATAGGCTGGCTTTTCGGCACGGCACGTTATCTGCTGGTGATCCGCACTTTCCGGTTGATTCGTGTGTTCCGTATCTTTAAACTTTTCAATTATCTGAATGAAGGTAATTTCTTGTTGCGTTCCTTGGTGTTCAGCAGTCGGAAGATTATTGTTTTTTTCTTGTTTGTACTGATATTGGTGACTTCGATCGGTACATTGATGTATATGATTGAGGGACAGCGGCCGGGCACTTCTTTCAATAATATTCCGAATAGTATTTATTGGGCGATAGTGACGATGACGACGGTAGGTTATGGGGATATCACTCCGGAAACTCCGCTAGGGCGCTTCCTTTCGGCCATTGTAATGTTACTGGGCTATACCATCATTGCAGTCCCCACAGGAATTGTTTCTGCGTCTATGATCCAGGAACATAGACGCAGGGTGGCCCTGAAATGTCCGCATTGTGGTAAGGACGGACATGAGGACGGGGCTGCTTATTGTAAATACTGTGGAGGAAAACTGGTAAATTGATTATGGAATGCTGTATGATAGAAAGTTATTCTATCACCCATCGCTTATCATGCGCCACCGTCTTTTTCGGATCATAAGTCATTCCTTCTTTGGTAGGGATTTTTATCACGTAAGTCCGCCCGCTGTGGTTGGACAAGGATGTTTCCCGTAACCAGGGATTCATATTCTTTAATATGGCCAGATTGATTCCTTTGCTGCGTGCGAAACGTGCCAAGTCTGCAATTCCTTTCGTCACAGTGATTTCCGTATAAGGAATAGGCGGATACAAATCCGATGCACGCAGGCGGAAACCGAAAGTAGTGGGGGCATTGAATAATTGTTTGGCGGCAAGAATGCGGTACACATACCGGGCAGTCTCTTCTACCAGTTGCAAATCCAACGAGTCGTCCACATCCTGTTTGGCCAGTTGGCTGGCAATGCGTGCCTGACCGGCATTGTAAGAGGCGGCGACAGCCACCCAGTCCTTATATTTTGCATACGCGTCTTTCAGATAGCGGCAGGCGGCACGGGTCGCTTTCTCAATATGGTAACGCTCGTCCACATTGTTGTTTACCTCCAATCCGTAATCCCGTCCCGTACCTTGCATGAATTGCCATAGTCCGGCAGCTCCGGCAGAAGAACGGGCGGTGGGATTCATATTACTTTCTATTACCATCAGGTACTTAAAATCATCAGGTATTCCGTTTTCTTTCAGTATGGGTTCTACAATGGGGAAATAGCGGTTGGCTTTTTTCAGCATTTGCAAGGAAGTACTGTGCATATAGGTGAATGCCAATAGTTCACGGTCCATACGCTCGTGGCGGTCAAAGCGGCTCAAATCAATGGTTTTGCCACAGAACTCAATACTGGCGGGAACTTCGGGACTACTGTATTTCAATGCCGTAATACCTGAATCTTCCCGTATGATAGTGGTATCTTCCTGCTCCGTTTTTGGAGTAGCGCAACTGCTGCTTACTAAGGCCGGTGATGCAACTACAATGCAAAAGGCTGCCACAGCAGCCAGATTGATGGTTATTTTTCTCATTTTTTCTTTATTCGTTTTCATTCTCTTTTTCTTTTCCGCCCCGTCCGAAGTTACGATATTCGGTAGGGGTGAAATTGGTACGCTTTTTAAATACCGAGAAAAAGTGTTCAGTAGAGGTATAATTCAATTCATAACATATCTCTTTCACTGACATGGAACTTTCAATCAACAGCTGCTTCGCTTTGCGCAGTTTCAGCTCTTGGAAATACTTGGCGGGCGCATAACCGGTGTATTCTTTGAATACTTTGCGGAACCAGGAATAACTGATTCCCAATTTCATGGCCAGTTCTTCCGGGTCTATATCCTTGTACACATTTTCGTGCATGATGATTTTGGCACTTTCTATTTTTTGTGCCGCATTGTCCACCTCATAGCGTTTGTTCTGCGAGATAGCAAGTACGGCTCCCATAATGTGTAAAACGATGCCGGACAAATATTGTTGCGCTGCGGTCTTGTCTGCTTCCGCTACTTCCAGTGCACGGGCAAAAAGACTGGCCAGTTCTTCATTGATACCGATATCCAGAATCTGGCTTTCTTTTGAGATAAAGCTGTTTTTTACCAGATTGTCTATAATCGGGCCTTCAAAACCGATGTAATATTCGTTCCATCCTGTCTTTTGCAGCGGCGCATAGGTATGCCACTGTCCGGGAAACAGGAAAAGTATCTGCCCTTTGGATATGTCAACAGACGGGGTTGTGTCGCTGGCGAAAGTTCCTCGTCCTTTAGTGATATATACCAACTGATATTCATGCAGCACACGTCCTTTCTGGGCTGTGAAATAATAGGCGTCCGGGTGGTTGCGTGGTGGATAAACGCTTCCGGCCCTGATAGCCTGGAATCCGACGGTAGTCACCGACAAGCCGAAACGCTTGTCACGCTCATTGACAATTAGGTATTTAAAATCAGCGCCTTGGTCGTTGTAATGCATGTTTCTCTGTTTTAAAATTAGGTCACACTTATCGGCAAATATACAATTTTTTATCTTAACAGCCTCTAACCTTTTTGTTCTAAGTGTTTCTGGAGGTATAATTTTGACATCTCCCTTTTTTATTTATGGTTCATTCTTTCTTCTTTAGATCCATTTCTCCGGAGAAAGAAATAGATTGTCTGTTTGTGGGGGTGACCTGTATGTTACTGCTGCCATTGGGATAAATGGTGATATTGTAAAGGTAATTGTCTTCCTCGTTCCGTACTTTTAGTGTGATTTTAGCATTTCCCTTTTTGCTATATGTTGAAGTATATTCTGATAAAGGAGCACTAAAATTTAATCCTTTTCCACCTCCGTAAGGAACGTTATACGCCACTCCGAAATAAGGCAGATAGGAATATACCGAATCGTTTCTTATTTCTAAAGAATAATCGGAAGTCAGGTGTTTGCTGCCTCCTTTCATAGGCATTACCCGGTCCACATTGATTTTGTATGCCTTTGCGTCAACAGCCTCGCGTACTGCTTGTTCTCTTTGTTGTTTCTTCTCTTTCTTGTTCTGAGCCGTTATAGGTATCATACTGCCTGATAGAAGGAGACTTGCCAAAAGGAATAATTTATTTGCTTTCATATCTCTCTGTAGGTTTAGTGAATCTGTCCTTGCCAAAGATAGCCAAAAAGAATACTCATTGTTCTGAAAAAAACATAAGATAATCAAACTGTCAATGAGTTAAGTACGCGATTTATCTTTTGAGTCCCGATAATAAAAAAGATGATTTGTCCCCATGCGGAGTCAAATCATCTTTAAAATCTCCCCATTAGGGGAAGACTATAAAATATTATTTGGGTAGATTAAAAGCCACACTCATTTCTTTCATCTGTTCCTGACTCATACCGTCCGGCTCAAATCCCATATTCTTGGCAGCGATGTAAATCAATGCGGATTTATTTAAAACATCGATTTGGTCGAATGCGGCCATTACGTCACGGTCAACGGCAAAAATGCCGTGTTTTTCCCACATAACGACATCATAATCGGCTAGTTCCTTGATGGTTGCATCGGCTAATTCTACAGAACTAGGCAATTGATAAGGAATCATGCCCAGGCCACGCGGACAGAATGCTTTTGTTTCAGGAATCATACTCCATAACAGGTTGGTTGCCACATCTTTTTCCATGAACTTTTTGTTGTGAGACAGGGCAATCAGTTCGATGGGGTGTGTATGCACGGATGCTTTGTAAGGAGAACCTATGCTGATGAGGTAATTGTGTACGCTCAGGTGGGAGGGAACTTCCGAAGTAGGTTGAACCGGTTTGTCGGCAATGATGACATAGCTGGCACAGTCATCCAAAATACGGATGACAGAACCGTTGTCCATAGGCCAACGCGCCAAATCCCGCATACGCATATTGGTTCCTTTGCAATAAAAATAACAGCCTTTCAAGTGAGGCAGTGTTACACCGATTTGTTTTACTTCGCTGATAGCGGGCATCTGACGGATTTCATCGTCTACATATTCGGTGATATTGACGGTGATATTACCTCCGTTACGTTCGGCCCATCCTTTTTGCCACAAATATCCGGCTACTTCGGCTACTTTATTCACCTCTTTGGCCAATTCAGGGCGATTGTCTAAGATTGATTTCATATCTTTTTTATTTGATTGTTCATAGGATATTGTTATTCATCTTTTTCATTCTGAATAACAGTATGCTACAAATATAGTAATTCTTTTAAAATAAATTAGGAAATACGAGAGAAAAGATAAGAACTACCAGTCCGGTTATCAGAACAGTGATAGTCCGGGTAGATACGCCTTTCCATTCTTTTAATAAAATACCCCATACGTTACTGAAAGTAACATTCAAAGCCATCAATATACACCATGAGAAAGCTAGCAGTACAGGACTTCCGGTCAGGAAACTTTTACCCATTTCCAAACCGAAGAATTGCATATACCACAGTACTCCTGCCAAAGCACAGAATATCAAGTTATTTCCCCATACATTGCTTTTGGCATAATCACTCATGGTTTTGTTGGCTATATTTTGTTGCAGACAGTAAACCGCATTAGTCAGGAAACCGCCTAATGTTACCAGGAAGATTACGGGAAGTCCTGCATAAAGCCCTTCTACGCCTCCTGCCAATGCAGCTTCCTTGATGGGCGTTCCGGCATCGAGTCCTAAAGCGAAACAGGCACTCATCACACCTGCCAGTAGGGCTACCAACAGTCCTTTGGTCAGAGCGAAATCTTTTACTGCCGCGCGTTTTTCTTCTTCGCTCATGTTTTTGGCGCGAAGACTGCCGGCATATCCTATAATGGCAATACCCGACAAAGTGATACATACTCCCAGTAAAAGAATAAGTCCGTTTCCTTCAAACAGGTTGGTTCCGGCAAAAATGGCGGGAAAAAGTGTGCCGAATCCGGCACAGGTGCCCAGTGCTATACTTTGTCCTAAGGCCACTCCCAGATAACGCATGGAAAGACCGAAGGTGAGACCGCCTACTCCCCATAATATACCATAAAAGATGCTCATCGGAGCACCTCCTGTTCCCCAAAGGTCAAATAAACTGCTTCCTTGAGGGATACCTAGCAACGCACCCAATAACGGGAATACCAGCCAGGCAAATACACCTTGTAGCAGCCAGAAACTTTCCCAACTCCATTCTTTCACTTTTTTTATAGGTACGTATGAACTGGATTGGCAGAAACTTCCTATGGCGATGATGATTAATCCGATAATGATTTCCATTGTTTATATTCTTTAAGGCTACAACTATGTTCCCGGTAGGGGCAGCACTTGAGGCCGCCCCTACGGAAGACAATCTTGTAGTTGGATATTGATTAGCGTTTCGAAGTGACTTCTGCTTCGTATTTCTCTACTTCTGCAATGAACTCTTCGCCTACGGGTACATTGTTCTTCAAGCAGAACATATCCCATACAGCATTCCAAGGCAAAGCTTTTTCTTCTTCGAGCAGAGCCAGACGTTGGAAGCCTTGTCCGTTTGCTTCATATTCGCGCAGTTTGGCAATCGGTTCCAATAAAGCGCGTACCATACATTTTTGAGCCGCGCGGCTGCCTATAACGTATGCACCAATGCGGTTGATGGAAGCATCGAAGTAGTCAAGTCCATAGTGTACACGATCCAAGGCGTTGCAACGAACGATTTCGCTGAATAAATCCATAGTCGGGTCGTCCATGATGGTTACATGGTCTGAGTCCCAACGTACGGGGCGGCTTACGTGCAGCATCAGTTCGGGGACATACAACAACAAGGAAGAAACTTTGTCGGCAACACTTTCTGTCGGGTGGAAATGGCCGGTATCCAAGGTAATCATTTTGTTGTTCTTGGCACCGTAGCCAATATAGAAATCATTAGAACCTACTGTATAGCTTTCCAGTCCGATACCGAATACTTTTGATTCGATACAGTCTTTCATGTTCTTATATTCTGTTGCGAAAATCTGATCCAGAGAGTCTTTCAACAAAGCACGGTATTTCATGCGGTTTACAGTGATGTCTTTGCTGCCATCGTGTACCCACAGGTTCATGATACAAGGATCGCCCTGGGCTTTACCCATCTCTTCGGCTACGGCACGACAACGTTTGGTGTGCTCAATCCAGAAGTTGCGGATACCTTCATCGGGATTTGATAAAGACAAGTCACCGCTTTTAGGATGAGAGAATGAAGTAGAGTTGAAATCCAGTTTCATGTTGTTTTCCTTACCCCATTCAATCCAGCTTTTGAAGTGTTCGGGTTCTACTTCGTCACGATCTACGACTTTTCCTTGGAAGTCGCCATAAATTTCGTGCAGATTCAAACGGTGAGTACCTGGTATATATGAAGCTGCTTTCAGAATGTCTGCACGTAGTTCATCGATGTTGCGGGCTTTGCCGGGATAGTTACCTGTAGCCTGGATACCACCGGTCAATGAACCTGCCTGAACTTCGAAGCCGGTTACATCATCTGCTTGCCAGCAATGCAGTGACAGATGGAAATTCTGCATGGTTTCCATTACTTTTTCTGTGTCGACACCTACAGCGGCATAACGTTCTTTTGCGATCTCATACGCTTTATTAATCAATTCTTCTTTCATGATATTATTTGTTTGTTTAATGAATAAATTTCAAGGTGAATATTAAATATCTTCTCTATAATGAGCTAAATACTTCTTATATGCTTCTTCCCATTCTTCTGCTTGCTGGGGCTCAAAAGAAACGGTTTCTATGGAAGTGCTGATTAGTTGGCGCATAGCCGCGATATCGCTTACCAGCCCGTTGGCTTTTGCCTGTAACATAATGTTACCGATAGCTGTCCCTTCACTGGGACCTGCTATAACAGGTACGCCCACTGCATTGCAAGTGAACTGGTTTAACAGATTGTTTCGTGAGCCTCCACCGATAATGTGCAGCTTTTCGATGGGGAACGGGGCCATTTGTTGCAAATAGCCGAATACTTGTTTGTAGCGCAGGGCAAGACTGTCGAATATACAACGGGTGATTTCGCCATAACTCTGTGGTACAGGTTGGTTGGTTTCTTTGCAATAATGTCCGATGGTTTGAATCATAGATGTCGGATTGGAGAAGCAGGGGGCATCGGGATTGATGAGACTGCGGAAAGCGGGAACTGTCAGAGCGGCATCTATCAGTTCTGTGTAAGAATAGTTGTTGGTTGCTTCCCATTCTTTGCGGCAACGCTCCAACAGCCACATGCCACAGATGTTTTTCAGGAACCGGGTAGTTCCTTCCACACCTCCTTCATTGGTGAAGTTCTGTTCAAAGCTTTCCTTATTTATAATGGCATCTTTCACTTCAATTCCCATCAGGCTCCACGTACCGGAACTCAGATAAGCGAATCTTTCGTTGTGTGCTGGTACGGCAGCCACGGCTGAACCTGTGTCATGACCGGCAACGGCAATGACTGGAATAGCTCCCAGACCTGTGATTTTCTGCACTTCTTCTGTCAGTACTCCGATAGGCTCTCCCGGGAAAACGAAACGGCCGAACTGTTCTTCCTTGATATCTGCTACATCCAGCAGTTCCTTTTCGAAGCGTTTGGTGCGCGGATTCAACATCTGGGAAGTAGAAGCGATGGTATATTCTGTTACCATTTTACCGGTCAGCATATAGCTTAAGGCATCCGGCATAAACAGTATTTTATCGGCTACTTCCAAGGCCGAGCAATGATTGCGGTGGAGTGTTGACAATTGGAACAAGGAATTGAAATTCATAATTTGAATTCCAGTGATGTCATATACTCGTTCACGGGGAATATGGGTAAAATATTCTTCAGGTGCACCTGTTGTGTGAGGGTCGCGGTAGCAATAAGGATTGCGGAGTAACTCTCCGTCTTTGCCCACGAATACGAAATCCACCCCCCAAGTATCGATACCGATGGACCGGATAGGCAGATTGTCTTTGGCTACCACTTTCAGTCCTCTGATAATTTCATTGTATAAGGCGTAAATATCCCAATAACAATGTCCTCCGGTTTCTATAATATGATTAGGGAAACGAGTCAGTTCTTTCAACTCCATTTTGCCTTCTCCCAGGCAACCTAAGATGGTACGTCCACTGGTGGCACCCAGGTCTACCGCAAAGAAATAAGTGTGTTCCATGCCTTTATTTTTGATTTTAAGGAATTAATAGTGATGCAAAAATAGTTTATTCCCCGAAAGTCGTCCTTGTTTTTTTGATATTATAACTGTTGGATTTGGTTGTACCTGCCGTAAAACATAATATTACCGTCTTTTTAAGAAGATCGCATTGAAAAGAAGAATTTGGTGTGATTTTGGTTTACTCTTGGGATGATGGATAAGAGCTTTATTGAAAATATGCATAAAGTCGCAAAAATATTCTCTTTTTTGTATCTATATTCCCGAATATTCTGTAATTTTGCAGTCGAATCAGAATAATTATGCAGTATGAAGAGCAAGAATAGCAGACTTGATGCCATTAAGATTATTATTTCGAGCAAGGAAGTAGGTAGCCAGGAAGAGTTGTTGCAGGAATTGGCGAAAGAAGGATTCCGATTGACCCAAGCTACTTTGTCTCGTGACTTGAAGCAGTTGAAAGTGGCGAAAGCAGCCAGTATGAACGGAAATTATGTATATGTATTGCCAAACAATACCATGTACAAACGTATGACTGAGCAACATTCGGCCAGTGAGATGTTGATGCATAATGGATTTATTTCCATTGAATTTTCGGCTAATCTGGCAGTAATCAAGACTCGTCCCGGATATGCTAGTAGTTTGGCTTATGATATTGATAACCGGAACTTTGATGAAATATTGGGAACTATTGCTGGTGATGATACTATTATGCTTGTCATTCGTGAAGGCTGCACAAGAGCGGGAGTGAAGAATGCGCTTTCATTGATTATACCGAATATACAATAAAATAATATAGATAAAAAAGGAAATGGATGCTAAACAAGTGGATGTGATGGTGGCAGATGCCTCACATGAAGTTTACGTTGATAAAATTTTAGATACTATTAGAGAGGCGGCTAAGGTACGCGGAACAGGCATTGCAGAACGCACACATGAATATGTGACTACAAAGATGAAAGAAGGAAAGGCGATTATTGCTTTATGTGGAGAGGATTTTGCAGGATTTACCTATATTGAGTCATGGGGAAACAAGCAATATGTAGCAACTTCGGGATTGATTGTGCATCCCAATTATCGTGGGATGGGCTTGGCCAAGCGTATAAAGGCGGCTTCGTTCCGATTGGCACGTCTGCGATGGCCTAAAGCGAAGATATTCAGTCTGACCAGTGGTGCGGCGGTAATGAAAATGAATACAGAACTGGGATATGTTCCTGTAACTTTCAATGAACTGACTGATGATGAAGCCTTTTGGAAAGGTTGTGAAGGCTGTATCAATCACGATATATTAGTGGCAAAGAACCGTAAGTTCTGTATTTGTACAGCCATGCTTTACGATCCGGCTTTGCACGAAGAAGACACTATTTAATAAATTAAAAATTAAGAATTAAAAATTAAAAGATGGCTGCGCGTTCATGTACTTATTTCTCAGTTTTCAATTTTTAATTCTCAATTAAAATAATATCATTATGGAAGAAAAGAAGAAAAAAGTAGTAGTAGCATTCAGCGGGGGGCTTGATACCTCTTTCACTGTAATGTATCTGGCTAAGGAAAAAGGGTATGAAGTGTATGCTGCTTGTGCAAACACGGGTGGTTTCAGTGAGGAGCAGCTGAAGCAGAACGAAGAGAACGCTTACAAACTGGGTGCTGTGAAGTATGTGACATTGGATGTGACCCGGGAATACTATGAGAAGAGCTTGAAATATATGGTATTCGGTAATGTGCTCCGTAATGGTACTTATCCTATTTCTGTAAGTTCTGAACGTATCTTCCAAGGGTTGGCCATAGCGCGTTATGCTAATGAAATAGGTGCGGATGCTATCGCACACGGCTCGACTGGTGCGGGTAATGACCAGATTCGTTTCGATATGACTTTTCTGGTATTGGCTCCGGGGGTTGAGATCATCACATTGACCCGTGACATGGCATTAAGCCGTCAGCAGGAAATTGATTATTTGAATGAACATGGTTTTGCCGCTGACTTTACAAAATTGAAATATTCTTATAATGTAGGTCTTTGGGGAACTTCTATCTGCGGTGGGGAAATATTGGACTCTGCGCAGGGTTTGCCCGAAAGTGCTTATTTGAAACAGGTGACCAAGGAAGGAAGCGAACAGCTTCGTCTTACATTTGAAAAAGGTGAGCTGAAGGCTGTTAATGACGAGAAGTTTGATGATCCTATCAAGGCTATTCAGAAAGTGGAAGAGATCGGTGCACCCTACGGTATCGGCCGTGACATGCACGTTGGGGATACCATTATCGGTATCAAAGGGCGTGTAGGATTCGAGGCTGCTGCTCCTATGCTGATTATCGGAGCCCATCGTTTCCTTGAAAAATATACGTTGAGCAAGTGGCAGCAATACTGGAAAGACCAGGTTGCCAACTGGTATGGAATGTTCTTGCATGAAAGTCAGTATCTGGAACCGGTAATGCGCGATATTGAGGCAATGTTGCAGGAATCTCAGCGTAATGTAAACGGTACAGCTATCTTGGAACTCCGTCCGCTTTCATTCTCTACTGTGGGTGTTGAATCGAAAGACGACCTGGTGAAGACCAAATTCGGTGAATATGGTGAAATGCAGAAGGGATGGACAGCAGAAGATGCCAAAGGCTTTATCAAAGTGACTTCTACACCTTTGCGTGTTTATTATAATAACCACAAGGACGAAGAAATTTAATAAGTATGATTAAAGCAGGAATTATCGGTGGGGCAGGTTATACGGCGGGCGAATTGATTCGTCTGCTGATTAATCACCCTGATGTAGACATAAAGTTTATAAACAGCAGCAGTAACGCCGGCAATAAGATTACCGACGTACATGAGGGACTCTATGGTGAAACGGATTTGGTTTTTACCGACGAACTTCCTCTGGATGAGATTGATGTATTGTTCTTCTGTACGGCTCATGGAGATACAAAGAAGTTTATGGATAGTCACAATGTACCCGAGGATTTGAAAATCATAGACCTCAGTATGGACTATCGTATCAAGAGTAATGACCATGACTTCATCTATGGTTTGCCGGAACTGAACCGTCGTGCTATCTGCCATAGCAAGCACGTGGCCAATCCGGGATGTTTTGCCACTTGTATTCAATTGGGTTTATTGCCGTTAGCCAAACATCTGTTACTGAACGAGGATGTAATGGTAAATGCCATTACCGGAAGTACAGGGGCAGGGGTGAAACCGGGTGCTACCAGCCATTTCAGCTGGCGTAATAATAATATGAGCATCTATAAACCGTTTTCTCATCAGCATGTTCCCGAAATCAAGCAATCATTGAAACAGTTGCAAAACAGCTTTAATGCTGAAATAGATTTTATTCCTTACCGGGGTGATTTCCCGCGTGGTATCTTTGCTACTCTGGTAGTCAAATGCAAGGTGGAACTGGAAGAACTGGTGAAGATGTATCAAGACTATTATGCCGAGGATTCTTTCGTTCATATTGTAGACAAAAATATAGATTTGAAGCAGGTGGTGAACACCAACAAGTGTTTGATTCATTTGGAGAAGCATGGCGATAAACTGCTGGTTATCTCTTGCATTGACAACTTGTTGAAGGGGGCAAGCGGACAAGCGGTCCATAATATGAATCTCATGTTCAATCTGGAAGAAACCGTAGGGCTGAGGTTGAAACCGTCTGCTTTTTAATAAAGAAGAGTTTATGAAATTATTTGATGTATATCCTCTTTTTGACATAAACATTGTCAAGGGAAAAGGTTGTCATGTATGGGATGATCAAGGTACGGAATACCTTGATTTGTATGGTGGTCATGCGGTTATTTCTATCGGTCACGCACATCCGTATTATGTGGAAATGATAAGCAAGCAGGTTGCACAGTTGGGATTTTATTCCAATTCGGTGGTTAACAAGCTACAACAGGAAGTGGCAGACCGTTTAGGGAAACTTTCGAGTTATGATGATTATCAATTGTTTTTGATAAACAGTGGGGCCGAAGCTAATGAAAATGCGTTGAAACTGGCTTCTTTTTACAATGGTCGCAAACGTGTGCTTTCTTTTTGCAAAGCATTTCATGGACGTACTTCACTGGCAGTGGAGGTAACCCACAATCCGAAAATTATAGCCCCAATCAATGACAATGGGCATGTGACTTATCTGCCTTTGAACGATATAGAAGCAGCTAAAGCGGAATTGGCAAAAGGAGATGTCTGTGCGGTGATTATTGAAGGTATTCAAGGAGTAGGCGGTATTCAGGTTCCGGAAGTGAAATTCTTGAAAGAACTGAGTAAGGCTTGCGAAGAAGTGGATGCAGTACTTGTTTTGGATGAAATACAATCCGGCTACGGGCGTAGCGGTAAATTTTTTGCTCACCAACATGCAGGTATCCGTCCCGATATGATTACGGTTGCAAAGGGGATTGGCAATGGCTTTCCGATGGCTGGTGTCCTGATCAGTCCGAAATTCAAACCCGTATATGGACAATTGGGAACCACTTTTGGTGGTAACCACCTGGCTTGTGCTGCTGCTATCGCGGTGCTGGATGTTATGAAAGGTGAGAACCTGGTAGAGAATGCTGCCAAGGTAGGTGCTCATCTGCTGAAAGAATTGAAACAATTCCCACAGATTAAAGAGGTGCGTGGCGAAGGTTTGATGATCGGTATGGAATTTGACGAACCGATTAAGGAACTGCGTCAGCGTCTGCTGTTCGAACAGAAAGTATTTACCGGAGTCAGTGGTACGAATGTAATCCGTCTGCTCCCGCCTTTGTGTCTGACTATGGCTGAGGCTGATGAATTTATTGGACGCTTTCGTAAAGTGTTGGTATAAGCTGGAGATTCAAGAGGGATAATAATCAGCGAAAGAAAATAAGGTCTCGTCAGGAAACATTTCGGTTCCGGCGAGACTTTTTGATTTCATCTTCTTCAAAGTAATTTTATTTTTAGCTTTTCATAATACGTTCTTCTCCTTTTTTCCCTTATCTTTGTAGCTATAGACTTAATCTTTAATAATATGAAAGTAGCAATTATTGGTGCGGGAAATATGGGAGGGGCCATTGCTCGCGGCCTTGCCCAAGGCACTATCATTCCAGCGAGTGATGTAACAGTAGCCGATCCGTTCAGCGGAAGTCTGGAAACTCTACAGGCGGATTATCCGGAGATTAATGTGACAACGGAAAATCCGAAAGCGATAAAGGATGCCGATATCGTTATTCTGGCTGTAAAGCCGTGGTTAATAGACCAAGTGTTGAGTGTGGTTCATTTGACTCCACGGCAAGTATTGGTTTCTATTGCAGGTGGTGTAACTTTCGAACAGCTGGTAAAGAGTGTAGGTCCGGAACAGACCATATTCCGTTTGATTCCCAATACTGCTATTTCTCAGTTGGAAAGTATGACTTTGATATCCAGTCGTAACGCCAGTAAGGAACAGGAACAACTGATGCTGGATATCTTTAATGAATTAGGATTGGCTATGCTTATTCCTGAAAGTCAGATGGCTGCTACTACGGCTTTGACTTCATGTGGTATCGCATATGTCTTGAAATATATTCAGGCAGCTATGCAGGCAGGTATTGAATTGGGGATTTATCCGAAAGATGCACAGAAAATGGTTGCCCAGTCTGTGAAAGGAGCCGCTTCCTTGATATTGAATAATGATACTCATCCCAGTGTGGAAATAGATAAGGTGTGTACGCCCGGTGGTATGACTATCAAGGGTATTAATGAATTGGATCACGAAGGGTTTGACTCAGCGATCATTAAAGCAATGAAGGCTTGTCTGAAATAGAAACAACCTCATGGAAATGACGTGGATAACACGGTTCTCGTTTTTGTGTATTGTGTTATCTACGTTTTTATAGAAGGTACTTTTGCAGGTTTAGTATAAAAATATGTTCACTTTTTTGTTTCCGATTTCATATTTCATGTTATCTTTGCTATACAAGATCAGATCTAATGTGAAAGAGAAATATGATAAACACAGAATTGTTCAAAGAAGTGTCACCTTTGTCTGCCAAGGATTGCTTTATTTTGATAGAGCGTCAGAAATCGAATTTTAATTTTCCTATACATATACATCCCGAATATGAACTGAACTATATTGAGAATGCAAAAGGCGCACAACGCATTGTGGGAGACTCCATAGAAGAAATAGAAGAAGAGGAACTGGTGCTGGTCACCAATCCTCAATTGGAACATGCTTGGAGGGATTATAACAACAAGCCGCAGAATATCCATGAAATAACCATTCAGTTTCATTCCGATCTGCTTTCCGACCAGATTCTGAACAGGAACCAGATGATCAGCATTCGGGAACTTTTCCACCGTGCCCGTAAAGGAATCGTGTTCAGCAGGGAGACTATCGCGAAAGTCCGTCCGTTGTTGAAAACGCTGTCTTGTGAGAACGATAGTTTCTATTCCTTGATAAAACTGCTTGTTATTCTTCATGAATTATCATTGGACAAAGGGATGCGTGAGCTGTCAACCGGGCAGTTTGCCATTAACTCTGTTTCCAAAGAGCATACTAACGAGAAGTTGAACAAGGTGCTGGATTATGTTCATTTTCATTTTTCGGAAGTGATCCGTCTTGCAGATGTGGCTAAAATGGTAAATATGAGCGAGGCCTCATTCTGTCGTTTTATCAAACAGCATACTTCCAAAAGTTTTATCGATTTCCTTACTGATATCCGCTTGGGGGCCGCTTCACGTGCTTTGGTTGATTCTTCCTTGTCAATAGCTGAAATAGGATATGATTGTGGCTTTAATAATCTATCCAATTTCAACCGTATCTTTAAAAAGAAAAAAGGAGTGACTCCTAAAGAGTTCCGTGATAATTATCGTAAGAACAAGACTATCATTTAAAAGGTTCGGCCGGAACTTTCTCATGGACTTGTCTGATTTTGACAGCACTAAAAGAAAGCGGATTTTCTGAAAGTTCGGGGATGTTGTAGGATTTGAATGCCTGGAAATAATGTTCCGTGTCTTTTTGCGGTACTACGAACGGCTTGTAAGTTTTTTCTTCTTTATTCGGATAGCCAGAACAAGGCTTCTCATATTGACGGTCTCTATTTTGATAAAATATCATAAGTATATGTTCGGATAGTATTGGTTTGTCTGTCGGTAAATTTCCATCTTTGCCTTTGGGTTACAACCTGGTAAAACTTTGAATACTAACCTTAAAAAAGACAAGTGTCATGAAAAAGCTATCTTACCTTTTTGCCGTGGCAGCTTCCGCCGCTTGCCTCTGTGCCTGTACCGATGTTACCGATGCTCTTCCGGCAGAACAAATCCCGGCCGATGCACGTAGTACCTTGGGGGCCGATGTAGTTCTTCAGTGGAACAACGAAGAACAAACCATCGATGGTTTTGGTGTGGCGCAGGCCGGCTGGTCCGACTATCTTTATGCCCACCGCAAGCGTCAGGAGATTATGGATGTGATGTTCGGACAGGACGGGCTTCGCCTCAGTATCCTCAGGGGCGAGGTATTCCCCCATTACGATGAAACCACGTTTAATATGGACGAGGATATCAATCTGTCTTTGGACGATCCTTTTTTCGATATTGATTTCAACCGTGATGAGAATCGTGTTGCCGAAGGCATCGCACAGCGCAACGGACAGTTGTGGATCATGAAAAAAGCGAAGCAGGAATACGGTGTGGACAAACTCATCTTTTCCGTTTGGTCTGCTCTGGCTTATATGAAAAGCAACGGCAGTACCTCGCAAGGTTTTTTGAAACGCGGCAGCTACCAGGCCTTTGCCGACTATCTTTCCAATTTCTGTGATGCCTACACAGCGGCAGGCCTGCCTGTCTATGCCATCTCTCCTGCCAACGAGCCCGAGTATGCGGCAAGCTGGAACTCATGCCTCTGGCTTCCCGGTACCACTATGCTGGGACCGTTCATTGTGAATAACTTAGGTCCCAAGTTGCGACAAACCCATCCCGAAACCCGGATTATCTTTGGCGAGAATGCCCAGTGGTCTGCCATTCTGGGCTTTATCATGGGCAGTAAAAATTATGTGCGCGACATTCTGAACCTGAATCCTAAAATCACCAACTTTCCCGTCATTGCCGCCGGACACGGCTATGTGGATCCTGTGACCGGGAAAGATCCTGCCATTGAACCGTTCAGCAAAGCCGAATCGAAGGGAATTCCCGTGTGGCTGACCGAAATCAGCGATCCTACGGAAAGTTATGATGCTACCATGACCAGCGGCTTGAAATGGGCGAAGAAGTTCCATCGTTTCTTGTGTGAGGCCAATACCGGCGCTATTGTGTGGTGGGCAGGTGCTATACCGGATGGCGGAACCACCGAGGGGCTGATTAACATTGAAAAGAACCGCGTGGACTATGAAGTGACCAAGCGTTGCGAGGTGTTCGGCAACTTCTCCCGTTACATCCCTGTAGGCAGCAAGCGCATCTCGGCGCAATATGATTTCGAACAAGGCTATATGGTGTCTGGCTATAAATATGGTGACAACGGTTACACGGTTGTAGCCATCAACCCTGCGGATCATGAAGTAGTTATTTCGTTGGCTCTTGAAAGCGCTCAGGTTTCCGGTGCTTTGCAAGGCTATGTCACCGATGACACCCGTAAATGGGAGCCGGTGGAAGCTGTTCAACCTGCCGATGGTGTCTATACCCTGACCTTGCCGGCCCGTAGCGTGGTTTCCTATACCGGAACTGTGTTGAGTAGTTCGTCTTTGTAACATTGGTTCTGTTTTTATTTCTACGCTGCAATAGTTTTTTGTTCCGTCATTGTATTGCGCTGATAAACAGTAATATGCGGTGACGGAATTTCCTGTATCCCCACGAAGTGCTTTTTCGTTTTTTTCTTGCAGAAGCCGGTTCGTCGGATATCGGTTTCCATGTCGGGTACGTAATCTTGATATATGTACGGCAGTATCCGTGCAAGGGGATGGGAGTTTCCATGCAAGAAGACTGCATCATTTGTTGCACCACTCGGCTGAACGTGCCTTTTCACTCAAGTGAAGTGCCGTTGCCACCTGTGCGAAACGGTTGCTTCACCAAGGTGAAGCAATAAAGTCATAAGACTGTTTTCACGGTTGCATCCTGTTGATAAAATACATCTATTGAAGTTTTGTCATTTTGTGTGTGGCGGTTGTTGTGTTGTACATTGATGAACGATACCGCCGCTTACCTACCGGTTGAGAGCCTTTATGGATGTTTTTTTCACAGTAATTGGTTGATAATTAGAAGAATACTGTGTGGAAAAAATTTTATATTTCACGGTCAATTCAGATGTGTTTTCCATTGTCTTGAAGAATTTTTTTTTGATATTGATAAGATTTCATTGTTTAATGCTTGAATTGTATTTGTTCCTGCTTGCTTGAATTGCCATCTTTGCAATGTTAATTTTTAATTCAAATAACTATGAAAACAAAGACATTCTTAATTTCAGCTGCTATTCTTCCATCCATGGGGCATTACCGTTGTTTGCGAAAGCAATAACGTGTTGGAAATCTATTTTTAGTTAATTTTACAGCAATATTTTTTAATTAAACTCTAATACATTATTTATGAAACAAATTGCATTTACATGGTTGCTGTGCATACTTAGTATATGTGCCTATGCTCAGCAAATTACTGTTACCGGAACAGTGACGGATGCGGAGAATAATCCGTTGATTGGTGCGGCTGTTGTTGTAGTAGGAACTACGGATGGCGTGATTACCGATTTTGATGGCAAATATACCATTAAGGCCGCTTCCGGTCAGTCTTTGAATTTCTCTTATGTAGGTTATCGGGAGCAAACTGTTAAGGTTGATGGCCGCAGTGTGATTAATGTGAAATTGTCGGAAGGTGAATTGTTGGACGAGGTGGTGGTTATCGGTTACGGTACAGTGAAGAAAAGCCATTTGACAGGTGCGGTCGCTTCTGTTTCCGGTAAAGAGTTACAGGCAAATGTTGCACGTAGTGCTTCAGCTGCTTTGCAAGGAAGAGTTGCCGGTGTTACTGTGTCGGCTGCCAACGGTCAGCCGGGGGAAGGCTTGAATATTAATGTCCGTGGTATCAGTTCATTGAGTGCCACCAGTCCGCTTTATGTGATTGATGGTGTGTATGGTGATATCAATATGGTTGATCCCGCTGACATTCAGTCTATTGAAGTGTTGAAAGATGCTTCGGCTGCTGCTATTTATGGTTCTCGTGCTGCTAATGGTGTTGTATTGGTCACTACTAAAGGCGGTCGTTTGGAAACTCCTGCCCGTGTAACAGTGGATGCCTATACAGGCGTTCAGATGGTTGCCAAATACATTGATGTAATGGATGGTAATCAGCTTCGCGATTTGGCAAAGGCTACCGGTTATAGTTCGGCAGAAGGGTTGCTGAATTGGAATGGAGGTGCTGGAACAGACTGGCAGAAAGAACTTTATAACTCGGCTATGGTGAGCAAGGTTAGCTTGAATGTATCTGGAGGAAACAAGACTTCGACCTATAATCTGTCGGGAAGCTATCTTAACCAGGATGGTATTGTGAATACTACCGGTTATGAGGCATGGAACATTCGTGCTAAGAATACTTTTTCTTTTTTCAATAATCATTTGCGTATGGGGACTACGTTGATGATGAAATTCTATAAAAAGAAGTACGAAGATGTTTCATATACCTCCGCTCTGACAGCTGTGCCTATGTGGAATGTATATGGTGAAGATGGCACTTGGGGTGTCGCTCCGGAATGGACCAGAGGAGATAATCCTGTAGGTTGGACAGAAGCCTATGATTACCAAAGACATGGGATAGACATTTTATTGAATGGCTATGCCGAAGTGGATTTGTTCTTGAAAGGATTGAAATATAAATTCAATGTAGGTATAAACAAATATACAAGACGTAATTATGCCTATAGTTCTCCTTATTATTTCAGTTCTACTTCACAAAAGAATGAAGCGGAATTGTCGGAAAGTACAGACTGGGAGAACGATTGGTTGATTGAAAATACAATCAATTATGATAATACGTTTGGCAATCATACGGTTTCTGCTTTGGTGGGTTATTCTGCCCAGCGTAACAATGCGCGTGGTTTTGGTGCAGGACGTAAGGGTTTCCCGGAAGGTTTCTCTGTGATTGACGCCGGTTCGGTTTCTTCACAAAATACATCGGGTAGCGCGTGGGCCAATACAATGATTTCTATGTTTGGGCGTGTGATGTATTCATATGCCGATCGTTATATGCTGTCTGCTTCTGTTCGTCGGGACGGTTCTTCCAAATTTGCAGATGGAAACCGCTGGGGCACATTCCCGTCTGTATCTTTGGGTTGGAATGTGATGAATGAAGATTTCTTTGAAAATATCAAGGAAACCATGAATGAATTGAAAATTCGTGCCAGTTATGGTGTACTGGGTAATTTGAGCGGCATTGGCAATTATGCTACCCAGTCTGTTGTTTATAAAGGTATGAATAACATGATGGGCACAGAACTTTGGGAAGGTGCCATTACCGGTAAGGAATGGACTTCACCCATGAATGTGACTTGGGAAAAGACGAAGACTTTGAACTTGGGTTTGGATTTTGCTTTCTTGAACAATAAGTTCAGTGTCAGTGCTGATTATTTTATTCAGAAAACAGAAGATATGTTGTTGTCTATGCCGCAGTCTTTGAGTTTTGGCTTGAGTGGGAATCCTACAGTAAATGCAGGTACAGTAGAAAACAAAGGATTTGAAATTTCATTGAATCACCGTAATAATGTAGGCGATTTGTATTATCATGTAGGTGTCAATGCCACCTTTATCAAGAATGAACTGACGGAAGTAAACGGAAGTCGTGATGAATGGCAGGGATTCAATCCTCATGCCAAAGGAACGATCACTTATGCCAAGACCGGTCATTCCATAGGTTAACGTGAGTTCGAAATAAGAATAAATATATTTCACTTATAATTAGAAACATAGCGA
>OEFA01000242.1_pt1 | contig 21434 bp, 20 predicted proteins | sample 1495601 | NCBI WGS metagenome assembly OEFA01 (sample SAMN02324081, study PRJEB22366) | human gut metagenome | biome: human | place: Canada: Ontario | collected 2010-10
CGCGAAGTGGCGCCCCGGGAAATGGGCGCGCTGGGGGCGGGGATGGTGGCGCGTAAGCTGCGCCTGCTGGAAGATGAAACCCGCACGCTGATTGCCTGTGGGGCGGGCGCGGGTCTGGCGGCGGTCTATAACGTCCCGCTGGCCGGGGCGTTGTTCAGCCTTGAGGTCATGCTGCTGTCGTTTAGCTGGGAAAAAACGCTGGCGGCGATGATGACCTCGGCGATTGCCGCCTGGACGGCCACCCTGGGGTTAGGGGATGAATCGCAATACCATTTTGTTTCCAGCGCACTTCCGCACACCTTTCTCTGGTGGGCGATTCTGGCGGGCCCGATTCTTGGCACCGGCGCCTGGCTCTTTCGCAAAGCGACCAGCGCGGCGCGTTCACGCGCGCGAAGTAACTGGCAGATGCCGGTGTTCTGTCTGCTGGGGTTTTCTCTTCTTGCCATCCTGAGTCTTTATTTCCCCGAGCTTCCGGGCAATGGCAAGGGTCCAATGCAGCTGGCGCTCAGCGACGGGCTGCCTCTCTCCATGGTCGCTGTCCTGTTAGTATTGAAGATGGTGGTGATTCTGGCGGTGCTGCGCGGCGGCGCGGAGGGTGGATTGTTAACCCCAGGGCTGGCGGTGGGCGGATTGGTCAGCCTGCTGCTCTGCGCGCTCTGGCAGCTCGGCTTCCCTGGCGGTGATAAAAGCAGCTTCGCTGTGGTGGGGGCGGCCGCGTTTCTAGCCGCCTCCATGCAGATGCCGTTGACCGCAGTGGCGCTGGTGATGGAGTTTACCCACATGGATCACAGCTATCTGGCTCCGGCGCTGCTGTGCGCGGCAGGGGCGTTTTTAACCTGCCGGATGCTGGATAAAAAATAGGCTTACCGAGCCGCGGTGAAAGTCAGGGAGGGGCCCGTTGATCCGGAAAGTAAAATCAGCCGCGTTTTTCCCTGATGGTTGCCTCATGGTTAATAAGCCATATTTTTCGTGCAATGCCGCCGCCGTAACCGGTCATCGAACCATCTTTGCCGATAATTCGATGGCACGGGATGATAATCGCGACGCGGTTAGCGCCGTTTGCAGCAGCCACCGCGCGCGTGGCCGTTGGTTTACCTATCTCCATCGCAATCGATTGATAATGCGTCGTCTCACCGAAGCTAACGTGCTGTAAACGGCGCCAGACCGCTCGCTGGAATTCGCTGCCTGGGGTATCAAGCGCCACCTCGAACGATTGACGCTGTCCGGCGAAATACTCCGTTATTTCCTGTTGCGCCTGCCTGGTGTGGGCATTTTCACCTGCGATGATGCTGGCGTTGAACCGCCGCTGCAGGTCGCTGAATTCTGACTCCAGCGCTCGTCTGTCGACAAACTCCAGCAGACAAATTCCCCGTTGCGTTGCACAAACAAACATTGGCCCTAACGGGGTGGTAAAACGATGAATTAAAACAACCTGGCGTTGCGCGCTGGGTGCGAAACCGGTCAATTTTTTGCAGGTATAGCCGAAGCCGCTTAAGGACTCGTAACCGCTATCGAAAGCGACATCGGTAGTTGAGCGGCCTGCTTTTAATTCCTGAAGCGCCATATTCAAACGCTGCATCCGTTGAAAAGCCTGAAAGGTGATCCCGTGGTTTTGCAGGAACCAGCGGCGAACGCGTTCCGGGCTAATATCGTGCTGACGTAGCTCGCTATCGCTGAGGCGGACCTTTGGAGCTTCTCGCAGCAGGCGGAGCGCTTGTTCAACAAAGGCGGGGGCCGTCCGGGCATTCTCCGTCGGGCGACAGACTTTGCATGGCCGGAAGCCGGCATCCAGCGCGGATTTAAAGTCATTATAAAATTCGACGTTTTCCCGCCGGGGTTTTCGCGCCCGACAGACCGAGATACAAAATACGCCGGTGGTTTTCACGCCGACGAAAAAAACGCCGGTGAATTCCACCGCGCGTTCAAGCAGCGCCTGATACCAGATATCGCACTGCATGCTGTCGGTAATTTTCATGGTCAAAAAACACCTGAGAAAGAGTGTTGGGTTTGCACCTGACATAATAAGTCTTTCAGTCTGGCCTGCGTCGCAGCATAAATAAAATTGCCCATCGAAATTCGTTTTACGCCCAGTGTCGATAAGGTGCTGAAGTCAGCCAGCTCAGGCATACACATTACGTTTAAGGGTAAAGGCACGTGGTGAACGATGGCGGTAATATCCTCCGCGCGGGTGACGCAAGGCACAAAAAAACCGCATGCGCCGTGTTTGGCGTAGAGTTGACCGCGATAGAGCGTTTGAACCAGCGCATCTTGTACGTTGAGAAGAAAGGTATCGGTGCGGACATTAACAAACAGACCGGGACAGGCGCGGGTGATTTCCTGCAGTTTGACGGCAAAGCGCTCCGCATCGTCAAGACGACGCGTACCATCCACCACATGGCTATCCTCGAGATTTATTCCACTCACGCCGAGATGCGCCAGACGCCGGATATTATCAATGATGTGGCTGGTTGTCGCGCCGTAGCCCGCCTCTAAATCGACGCTTAACGGCAGTTCGCTAACGGTTTTGATGCGTGAGACGACATAAAACAGCTCGTCAAAACTCATCTCTTCGCCATCTTCATACCCTAACATTGCGGCGATAGCAGCGCTGGAGGATCCCAGCGCCTGATAACCAGCCTGCTGAGCAGCCTGAGCGCTGCTGGCATCCCAGACATTGGCAAGCAACAAAGGTTGGTTTTGCTGGTGAAGCGCATTAAAGTCCATTCTTTTCTCTCGCGGTAGTGTTTTCCTGACTGTGCCGCGTTGTGCTTATTTGCCACAACCGAAAACTGGACGACTATTTTTTATAAGTAGATTCTTATCATTCGCCCGTGAGAGAGATAAATAAAAAGGCCATGATTTATCATGGCCCTGGATACCGAAATACATTAACAAACGAGAAAGCGTTACTCGATATTCTGGATTTGCTCGCGCATTTGCTCGATGAGTACCTTCAGCTCAATCGCGGAGTTGGTCACCTCGGCGTTAATCGATTTTGACGCCAGGGTGTTCGATTCACGGTTGAACTCCTGCATCATAAAGTCGAGACGGCGACCCACAGCTTCTTTCTTCTTCAGAATGTTATAGGTCTCTTTAACGTGCGCTTCGAGACGGTCCAGTTCTTCGGCAACGTCGATACGCTGCGCCATCAGCACCAGCTCTTGCTCAAGGCGGTTATTTTCCAGCTGCACTTCCGCATCTTCCAGCTTGGCGACCAGACGCTCGCGCTGCCACTGGAGAATTTCCGGCATATGAGCGCGAACTTTCGCCACTTCGCCGCTCACGCCTTCAAGCCGCTGCTCGATAAGCGCTTTCAGGGCCTGGCCTTCCGTTTCGCGGGCGACGATGAAGTCGTCCAGCGCGCCGTCAAGAGCGGCCAGAATGTCGGCGGCGATGGCGTCGAGATCCTGCTCTTTGGCGGCCATCACACCCGGCCAGCGCAGGATATCAACCGGGTTGATTTCCCCTTCATCGCTCTGCATTTTCACCCAGTTGGCAGCGTTTACCAGCTGTTTAGCCAGCTTTTCGTTGAGGATGAGTTCACCCTGAGCGCTGGGATCTTGTTCAAAACGCAAGGTGCATTCGACTTTACCGCGAGTCAGGCGGGCGCGAATGCGCTCGCGTACCACGGGCTCCAGACTACGGAACTGCTCCGGCAGGCGGAAGTACGTTTCCAGATAGCGCTGGTTTACCGAGCGCAGCTCCCATGCGGCGCTACCCCAGTCACCCTTGATTTCACGGCGGGCATAGGCGGTCATACTGCGGATCATAGGCGTTCCTGTTTTCGTAATAATGAATGCAAGGATTATAGCCGTGCGGGCGGTGACTTAACAGGAATAGTGATGAAATACTTCAAGGACGATTGTTTTAAGGGATATCGCCACAAAGTTATTTTCGCCAGGGGCTGTAGGTGGGGTTATATATTATGGGAATCCGTAGTTAATATTTTCTGATATTAGATACGGGCATGGAATTCGGATGCCTTTGTACAAATGCATATACCGCCAGACAAGCTATTCTGTGAGTTTTAGGAAGTATAACCACCAGAAATGAGATAGGGTATTACCTTTAAGCATTATGTATGTTTTTTTTGTATTGATTACTATAAATTTATTAAAACTTTGGTGATTTTATTTATGGTGAGAATACTGTTGTATTAATTATATCTAATTGTTTTGTTTTGGCCTTTTTAAGTTTTATGCGGTATTGTCCGACTGAAAGAACGCTAGTATAGTCGTTTAAGATGAGTTCTATAAAAAGGATTTTAATATGGACGCTATCTTTGACAGAGTCGTAAGGGAATTTTTTCCAAATACAACCATACCTTTTTGGAAAAAATGGCTGTTCAGGACGGCATTTGGCAATAAGGTATTTTCTCGCTTAATATATAACGAGCGACTCGTTAATAAAAATGGGGTCGAGTGGGTTAATGCAGTTGTTGAACTCCTTGAGTTGAAATGTGAAAGCGAATACCACCAATTTAACAACATACCTGAGTATGGGGCTACGGTTGTTATTTCAAATCATCCGACGGTTATCGATGGACTTAGCTTAATACATACGGTCTCCCGAGTCAGGAGTGATATAAAAATAATAGCCAATCACGTTTTGCCAATTATATTCCCCCAGGTATCGGAACTTACCATTGGAATTGAGAATATGGCCGGTAAGATGAGCCATAAAAAATTCCGCGAGATGAACGATCACCTGCGAAAAGGAGGCGTATTGATTATATGTCCTGCGGGTAAGCTGGCTAACTGGTCTCTTTCCGGGTTACAGGAGCATAAGTGGAACCCCGGTTTTTTACAGCTTGCTATGAGAAATAATGCAGCATTGGTACCAATTCATATTACGGGAGCAAACAGTAAGATTTATTATCTTACTGCAACATTCTGGCGGCAACTGTCGAACATGATGGTTATTCGTGAAGCTCTCCGCCATCATGGCAAGACCATGAAAATCAATATAGGACAGCAAATAGCCTTATCCTCGTTTAAAGAACACAATAAAGATCTTTCTGCCGCGGCAAATGTATGTTTGACGCACCTCCAGAGTATAGCGAAGAATGGCCCGGCTATGTTAGATACGATTGCGCCGCAAGAATTAGAACCAGGTAAAGAGGAGCTAATTAGCGCAATAGAGGAGTGCGAAATATTAAGGCAGTTTGAAGACGGTAGAAAACTAGTGATATATCGCTGTAATACTAACCGAACCTCACCCATTATTGATGAGTTAGGGCGCTTACGCGAACGCTGTTATCACGATATTGGTGCCGGAACTGGTAACGACCGAGATAACGATGTTTTTGATGAAAGTTATTATCATATCATTTTATGGGATCCTTCTGATGTGGAAATCCTGGGAGCATATCGTGTTATGCCCGTTGGCGAGCAGCTGGCCCAACATGGTGTAACAGGCCTCTATAGCAACAGCTTGTTTAAATACCATGATAATGCCTATTCCTGTTTAGAGAAGTGTGTGGAAATTGGCCGCGGCTTTATTCAGAAACCTTATCAAAAAAGTAAGGTGCTTGATTATTTATGGCAAGGGATATTTGACTTTATAAAAAGATATCCGGACTATAAATACTTGCTGGGTGTGCTGACCATTCCTGGAGCTTTTCCTGAAAAAGTACAGAAACTCATCATCAGTTTCTATAATATATACTTTTCCTCGACAGCTGATTTTTGTACGCCGATAGCATTGTTCACTGCCGAAAATGTACAGGATGATACTCCATTTTGTGGCGAAGATTTTAGAGCAGACTGGAGCATGCTTAATCACCTGCTGAGAGAAGAAGGTTATGAACTTCCCTGGCCTTTTAAACAGAGTGCTAAATGGTTCTCCCCGGGCGGATCGTCGATTCTTGCATTCACAAAAGATGATTCTTTTAATTCGATAGCTGGGTTAAATCTGAGCTCTATAGATAAATTGAATGAAAGCTACGTTAAGCATTATTTAAGAGATTAAACTGACGATGATTGTCCGGTCCTGGAGCGAGCGTGCCTCAATCCAGACCGTAGTGATAAGGGAAATGATATGCGTATGGATGCGTTTTAATGCGAAAGCCAATAAATGTATTTATTATATTGATATCGGTGTTGATACTCACCGGGTGTGATAACAAACCAGATAACATGTTATCCGGTTATTCACATGGAGAATTTGTATACCTTTCATATTCTGGTAATGAAAAAATAGAACGGATCTTGATCAATAAAGGAGATAACGTCGCCGCAGGACAGGAGTTAGTGAAGATTGAGTCCTTCGATGCGCAAAATATTTTCCTGCGCGCTGAGGAAAAGCTATCAGCAGAGAGCGCTCTATTACGAAATCTGGAATCTGGCGAACGGCCTGAAGAGCTGGATATTATACGTTCGCAGATTAAAAAAGCACAATCGGCAGAATCCCAGGTAAAGCGGCAGCTTGGGCGATATCGTAATCTTTACGCCAATCATGCCATATCGCTTGCGGAATGGGAGGATATCCGGGATGAATTAACTCAAAAAGGCGCACAGGTTGAAGAGTTAATTAATCAACTCAAAGCACGGCAACTCCCTGCCCGGCAGGATGAGATTAGCAAGCAGCGCTCAATGGTGGCCGCGGCAAAACTCGAACGGGATAAGGCGCTGTGGGATGTCCAGCAAACGACGATTGTTTCTCCGGTCAATGCTAAGGTCTTCGATATTATTTATCGTGCCGGGGAGCGCCCTTCTGCTGGTAAACCAATAATCAGTCTGTTACCTCCTGAGAATATAAAAGTACGCTTCTTTATACCCGAAGCGAAGCTCGGTAAATTTAAAATCGGATCTAAGGTAAAACTTATATGCGATGGTTGCGCTGAGCCCATTGCTGGCATTATTAACTATATCAGCCCTGAGGCCGAGTTTACGCCTCCAGTTATTTATAGTACGAAACGTCGTGAGAAGCTCATTTTTATGGCGGAAGCTATCCCTGCGCTGCAGCAGGCAGGGCGGATGAAAATCGGCCAACCGTTTGATGTGGAGATTATTGGCGATGAATAATCTTTGTATTGATGTAAAAAATCTCAATAAACATTTTGGCGAGCATCACGTCGTAAAGGATTTATCTTTACAGGTGGCAAAAGGCGAAATCTATGGTTTTCTCGGTCCGAACGGTAGCGGAAAAACGACATCGATTCGAATGATGTGTGGTTTGATTACGCCGGATTCCGGTGAAGGTACTTGTCTGGGTATGGATATCTTTACGCAGCGGGAAAAAATAAAAAAAAAGATAGGCTACATGACCCAGTATTTCTCAATGTGGGGAAATTTAACTATTCGGGAAAACTTACTTTTTATTGCGCGGTTATATAGCCTCGATCAGCGTAGAGATCGGGTTGAACGTGCGCTTTCTGAGTTAGGCCTCACTGCCCGACAGCACCAGCTGGCTAAGGAGCTTTCTGGGGGCTGGAAGCAAAGAATGGCCCTCGCCGCCTGTATGTTGCATGAACCTGTTTTGCTATTTCTGGATGAGCCGACTGCTGGCGTGGATCCCAAGGCGCGGCGAGAGTTCTGGCAAATGCTGCACCAGCTTTCTGACCGGGGGATCTCGATACTGGTGAGCACGCATTATATGGATGAGGCTGAGCGCTGCCATAAGGTTGCCTATCTCTCATATGGTCGGCTGCTGGCGAATGGCACTATTGCGTCGATTATAGCCTCCCAGAATTTGATCACCATGCGAACCAGCGGCGCCGGTCTGACGCTGCTTGAAAGCCAGCTACAGCGCTTGCCGGATATTGAGCAAACGGTCATTTTTGGCAATCAGCTTTATATTACATCCAGAGATGAAGCGAAGTTAAAATCCGCGCTTTTTGCCTTTACGCAACAGGGTTATGAGTTCTGTAAGGTGGATACCAATCTGGAAGATGCATTTACCTACTTGATGAAAAATAATTGTGAAAAAAATTAATTTTAGCTTCTCCGTTACGCGGTGGATTGGCGTGGTTATTAAGGAAATTCACGAGCTACGCCGTGATAAAGTCAGCATCAGTATGGTGCTCCTGACACCTCTTTTTCAGCTGATCATTCTTGGCTATGCCATCAATATGGATCCGCATAATCTTCCGACCGCCTTACTAAATTATGATACCGAACGCATGAGTCAAATCTTTGTGACGGAAGCGCAAAATACCGGGTATTTTTCGATGATTCCTGTCGATTCAGAAGAGGCGGCGCAGAAAGCCTTTGTGCGGGGGGATGTCACTTTTATCGTGACGATCCCTGAAGGGTTTACGCGCAAGTTACTGCGTGGAGAAAAGCCACAACTATTAATTCAGGGGGATGCCATCGATCCGATCACCACGGGGAATGCGCTCAGCGCCCTTGTGCAGGTGGCGAAGTCGATGTTTCAGCACGATTTGCCGGGCGACATGCGTGTGGTGCAAAAAGAGGATGATTTCGAGCTTATCATTCATCGCATGTTTAACCCTGAGGGGATAACCCAGTTTAATACTATTCCCGGTATTATGGGGTCTATACTCAGTACAACGTTAATCCTGATGACCGCCCTGTCAATTACCCGCGAGCGAGAAAACGGGGCGTTAGAAAATTTACTGGTCTCTCCGTTGTCCGGGCTTGAGGTCATTATTGGGAAAATAACGCCTTTTGTTATCATTGGTCTGTTTCAGGCGACGTTAATCCTGATTGCCGCCGTTTTGTTGTTCGATATCCCCCTTCACGGTAGCGTCTTCCTACTATTTTTTGTGCTGTTAATTTATGTCTTTCTTTGTCTGTCAATTGGTATCGGTATTTCTGGCTTAGCACAAAACCAGCTGCAGGCGCTGCAAATGTCCTCTTTTTACTTTATCCCTTCCATTATGCTGTCCGGCTTTATTAGCCCCTTTATTAGTATGCCTGACTGGGCGAAAGCCATTGGCTCCTGTTTACCGCTGACCTACTTCATCCGCCTGGTTAAGGGCATTATGCTGAAAGGCTATTCAGCAACGGCATTGTTGCCTGACCTCTTGCCGCTGATAGGCCTGGCGGTGATTGTCATTGGTGTGGGGTTGAAATCTTATCGTAAAACGCTGGACTGACATTATCGGCGCGTCCGGCTGGAGTGGGCATAGGCTTTTTGCCATGAAATTCGTATAATGCGCCCTCACATTCGTTTCAAGCCGGAGATTTCTATCATGCGTCCAGCAGGCCGTAGCGCTAATCAGGTGCGTCCCGTCACCCTGACCCGTAATTACACAAAACACGCTGAAGGCTCCGTGCTGGTCGAATTCGGTGATACCAAAGTGCTGTGCACTGCCTCTATTGACGAAGGCGTTCCGCGTTTCCTGAAAGGCCAGGGCCAGGGCTGGATCACCGCTGAATACGGCATGCTGCCGCGTTCTACGCACACGCGTAACGCGCGTGAAGCGGCAAAAGGCAAGCAGGGCGGCCGGACGATGGAAATTCAGCGCCTGATTGCCCGTGCGCTGCGCGCAGCGGTTGACCTGAAAGCGCTGGGCGAATTCACGATTACTCTCGACTGCGATGTACTGCAGGCCGACGGCGGCACCCGCACCGCCTCCATTACCGGTGCCTGCGTGGCGCTGGCCGATGCGCTGAATAAGCTGGTCGCCGCCGGCAAGCTGAAAACCAATCCGATGAAAGGGATGGTGGCCGCGGTCTCCGTCGGTATCGTAAATGGCGAAGCCATCTGCGATCTGGAGTACATCGAAGACTCCGCCGCGGAGACCGACATGAACGTGGTGATGACCGAAGATGGCCGTATTATTGAGGTGCAGGGCACTGCGGAAGGTGAGCCGTTTACCCATGAAGAACTCCTCACTCTCCTGGCGTTAGCCCGAGGGGGGATCGAGTCCATTATCACGACGCAGAAGGCGGCGTTAGAAAATTAATGATTAAGGCGACTGAGAAGTCGCCTTTTTTTTGCGCTTTATCCTTCATCACACCTGCGAAGGGGAGCGCGCAGTCTGACAATGATGAAAAGTACCAAAGGAGCGAATCCATGAAGCCGTATCAGCGCCAGTTTATTGAGTTTGCGCTTAGCAAGCAGGTTCTTAAGTTTGGCGAATTCACGCTGAAATCCGGGCGCAAGAGCCCCTATTTCTTCAACGCCGGCCTGTTTAACACCGGGCGCGATCTGGCTCTGCTGGGCCGTTTTTATGCCGAGGCGCTGGTGGATTCCGGAATTGAGTTTGACCTGCTGTTTGGCCCGGCCTACAAAGGAATCCCAATCGCCACCACCACCGCGGTGGCGTTAGCCGAGCATCATGACCGCGATCTGCCTTACTGCTTTAACCGCAAAGAGGCAAAAACCCATGGCGAAGGCGGCAATCTGGTCGGTAGCCCGCTGCAGGGCCGGGTAATGCTGGTGGATGACGTGATCACCGCCGGTACGGCGATTCGCGAATCCATGGAGATTATCCAGGCCCAGGGCGCGCAGCTGGCGGGCGTTCTGATCTCCCTGGATCGTCAGGAACGCGGCCGCGGCGAGATCTCCGCCATTCAGGAAGTGGAGCGGGATTACGGCTGCCAGGTTATCTCAATCATCACTCTGAAAGAGCTGATTACTTATCTGGAAGAGAAACCCGAGATGGCGGAACACCTGGCGTCAGTTCGCGCCTATCGTGAAGCCTACGGCGTCTGATGATGCGCCCGGCAGCCTCGGCTGCCGGATTTCCGCTATATCAGCTTAGCGCCCTGCGCATTGACGTACAGCGAATAGATTGACGTGCTGGACGCCATAAACAGACGATTGCGCTGTTCGCCGCCAAAGCACAAGTTCGCGCAGCGCTCTGGCAGTTTAATGGTGCCGATATGCTTACCCTGTGGGTTGAAGATCCGCACGCCGTCGAGTTCTTCGTTTCCGCTTCCCCATCCGCACCACAGATTGCCGTCTGCGTCGCAGGCGATCCCATCGGCGGTACCGTTCCCACAGTCGAGATATACCCGTTTATTTTTCAGCGTATTGCCTTCCACATCCCACGCCAGAATTAAGCGGTTCGGTGTCGCCCGGCTTTCCACCACGTATAAGGTCTTTTCGTCCGGCGAGAAACACAAACCATTTGGCCCTTTTACGTCGCCCAGTACCACGCTCAGTTTGCGGCTTTCCGGCTCCAGACAATAGACGTTTTGCGGCAATTCTGATGTTGCTTTGTGGCCTTCGTAAAAACCACTGATGCCAAATGGCGGATCGGTAAACCAGATGGTGCCGTCTGACTTCACAACGATATCGTTTGGAGAATTGAGGCGATGACCCTGGTAGCTATCGGCCAGTACGGTAACAGACCCATCGTATTCGGTACGCGTAATGCGGCGGGTGTCGTGCTCGCAACTGATTAAGCGCCCCTGTCTGTCGCGGGCGTGACCATTGCTATAATTGGCCGGGTAGCGAAAGATGCTGGTTTCTCCGCTGACTTCATCCCAGCGCATGATGGCGTTATTCGGAATGTCGCTCCACAGCAGCATTCGCATGTCGCCGAACCAGACCGGGCCTTCCGCCCAGCGGAAGCCGCTGGCGATGCGTTCGACCTTTGCGCTGGCAAGCATATAGCGACGAAAGCTATCATCGACGGCCACGATGCGTGGGTCCGGATAGCGTTCAGAGGGGGCCCATGCTGCGAAGCTTTTTTGACTGACCAGTAGCGATGCGGTTGCCAACCCGCCTATCTTCAGTAAATCCCGCCGTGACGTCGCCATCAAATCTCTCCTTGTCGGGTGGTGTTGGGGGAGGGTGAAATGTTCAGCAAGCTGGATAGTAGGAAAGGAAAGCGGAAACGCGCATTGGGCAATTCAACCAATGGCCCTGGGATTTGCGACAAACTTACGCAGATTGCGAGGAGAATCATGCAGCCTGGCGGCTGCATGTGAGGATTTACTGCAGCTGTGCGGCGACCAGCGGCCAGCGGGCGTCGAAATCATCCGTCGGACGATATTTGAACTCGCTGCGCACAAAGCGCGACAGCATGCCCTCGCAGAAAGCCAGCAGCTGGCTGGCCAGCAGGGTTTCGTCGAGGGTGTAGCCTTCGCCTTCGCGCATTTTTTTCTCGCGCATCACCTGGCGTAGCTGCGCTTCGATGCGCTCAAAAAGCTGGTTGATGCGACCCTGAAGCCGGTCCTGTTCGAACATCAGCGCGTGCCCGGTGAGGATACGCGTCAGCCCAGGATTACGCTCGCCAAAGCCAAGAATCAACAGAACGATCAGGCGCAGGCGCGCGGTGGTGTCCTTTTCATCTTTCAAAATCAAATTGATGCGCGTAATCAGACTGTCTTCAATGAACTCGATCAGGCTGTCAAACATGCGGGTTTTGCTGGGAAAATGGCGATACAGCGCGGCTTCAGAGACGCCGACGGAAGCCGCCAGTTTCGCGGTGGTAATACGCTGACTACCATCGCTGGATTCCAGCATCAGCGCCAGAGATTGAAGTATTTCTTCGCGACGATTCCGTTTCGCAGTTTGCTTTTCTGCCATGTTTTAAAATACCCCTGAAAATAAGCACTTGTCAGGCAGACATCCACAACGCGACCGCAAACCAGGGCTTGCGGTAATGTTATTGCGTTATGCGCGTTGGGATGCAGATTCCGTGTTGCTGGGCTTATTTACGCCCTGAGTGACCGAAGCCGCCTTCGCCGCGGTCGGTGGCATCGAAGGATTCCACCAGGTTAAATTCCGCCTGAACGACCGGCACAAAGACCATCTGTGCGATACGTTCGCCCGGCTCGATAATAAAGCTCTGCTGACCGCGGTTCCAGACGGACACCATCAGCTGCCCCTGGTAATCGGAGTCGATAAGGCCCACCAGGTTGCCCAGGACTACGCCATGCTTATGACCCAGGCCGGAGCGCGGCAGGATCACCGCCGCCAGAGAGGGATCGGCGATATGAATCGCAAGGCCGGTCGGCAACAGCGTGGTTGCGCCCGGCGCCAGCTCTACGGCGTCGTCGAGACAGGCTCGCAGGTCAAGTCCGGCGGAGCCGGAGGTGGCATAGGTCGGCAGCGGAAATTGCTGGCCGACACGCGGGTCCAGAATCTTAACGTCGATTTTTTTCATCATAACGGGTCACGATCTCGTCGAGTAATAATTGGCCCAGGAGTTCCTTGCGCTCAAGTGGTAAGCGCTTTTCCCCATCCTGCCAGAAAAGGTGTAGTGCGTTGCTGTCGCTGTTAAAGCCCTGATTAGGCTGGGAAACATCGTTGGCGCAAATCAGGTCGAGGTTCTTGCGGGCACGTTTTTGCCGCGCATATTCTTCCACATTATTCGTTTCGGCGGCAAACCCAACGACGTAGGGGCGATGTGATTTTAGCGCCGCGACCCCGGCCACGATATCCGGGTTTTTAACCATTTTTATTGTTAATTCATCACCTTGTTTTTTTATTTTATCTTCGGCGATGACGGCGGCGCGGTAATCCGCTACCGCGGCGCAGCCAATAAAAATGTGCTGCTGCTGGGCGCCAGCCTGGACGGCCGCTTCCATCTCCAGCGCGGTAGTGACATCAATGCGCTGCACAAACGGCGGGGTCGGTAGCGATACCGGCCCGCTGATCAAGGTCACGTTCGCGCCCCGCTGCGCTGCGGCGGCGGCAATCGCGAAGCCCATCTTGCCAGAGCTGTGGTTGGTGATATAACGCACCGGATCCAATGGCTCACGGGTCGGGCCCGCGGTAATCATGAGGTTGAGATGTTGCAAATCTTTGACAGGGGAGGCGAAATGCTGCGCGGCCATGTCTACGATAGTTAACGGATCGAGCATTCTCCCCGGGCCGACGTCGCCGCAGGCCTGGCTACCGCTGTCTGGTCCCCATAGCAGCAGCCCGCGGGTAGCGAGCGTCTGCAGATTATGCTGGGTGGCCTGCGCGCGATACATCTGCTGGTTCATGGCGGGCACCACGGCAACCGGGGATGGGGTGGCAAGACAGATCGTCGACACCAGATCGTTGGCCATGCCGGCCGCCACGCGAGCGATTAAATCGGCGGTCGCTGGGGCGAGGATCACCAGGTCGGCCCATTTACCGAGCTCAATATGGCCCATTGCCGCTTCCGCCGCCGGATCGAGCAGGCTGTCGGAAACCGGATAGCCGGATACCGCCTGCAGGCTGAGTGGGGTGATGAACGCTTTTGCCGCCTCCGTCATCGCGACACGCACTTCCGCGCCGCGTTCACGCAGCCGGCGCACCAGTTCCGGGGTTTTATACGCCGCGATGCCGCCGCTGACGCCCAGGACGATTTTTTTACCCGCCAGAGTCATCATGATGTCTTCCTGTTGCCGTAGACCAGAATCCGCGCATCTTATCACAATCCTGCCGCCGTCGTGCCTCTGCCGGGCATTCACTTTGCGAGCGGCTACGCAGGGTGAAAATCGGCGGGTCGGCAGCGCCGTCAGGCTGTGCCAGGATAGGCTGATTCACCCAGGAGGGCGCATGGACGGAATGGAAAATCTGATGCCACGGGAGAAGATGCTGCAATACGGCATCGAAACGCTAACGGATGTTGAGCTGCTGGCGCTGTTTCTGCGCGTCGGCACGCGTCGTCAGGATGTGCTCAGCTATGCCCAGGCGTTACTGCAGCGTTTTGGCTCACTCTACGCTCTGCTTTCCGCTGATAAAGCGCAACTGATTGCTGTGGACGGACTGGGGCTGGCGAAATATGCGCAACTGAAGGGCATTGCCGAGCTGGCGCGACGCTATTTTAGCTCGCAGCTGGTCGAGGAGGCCGCGCTGGTCACCCCCTCGATGACGCGCGAGTTTTTACAAAGCCAGCTGACGGAAGAGGAGCGCGAGATCTTTATGGTGATCTTTTTAGATAATCAGAACCGGGTGTTGAAACATAGTCGTCTTTTTTCTGGTACTCTTAGCCACGTTGAGGTGCATCCGCGAGAAATTGTACGCGAAGCCATCAAAGTGAACGCCGCCGCCGTGATCCTTGCGCATAATCATCCCTCCGGTAGCCCGGAGCCAAGTCAGGCCGACAGACTGATTACCGAAAGGGTGATAAAATGTTGTAGATTCATGGAGATACGCGTGCTTGATCATCTGGTTATCGGCCGCGGTGCGTATGTATCTTTTGCCGAACGTGGCTGGATTTAGCCCCGAACTGGCGATCCTTCGGGATCTTTGTCTGTTCGGGACTTGAGCACATCGCCGAGTCAGCGTATACTACGCCACCTTTGAGAATCTCGGGTTTGGCATTTGGGCCTGGCAATCGAGAGTTCACATAGAACTGCGATGACCGGGCTGTAAAGCCTGACGAGGCGCCAATACCCCATACGAAGCTCGAGCTAATTTGATTTTTGGAGAATAGACATGTCCCGAGTCTGCCAAGTTACTGGCAAGCGTCCGGTGACCGGTAACAACCGTTCCCACGCACTGAACGCGACTAAACGCCGTTTCCTGCCGAACCTGCACTCTCACCGTTTCTGGGTTGAGAGCGAGAAGCGTTTTGTCACCCTGCGCGTATCTGCTAAAGGTATGCGTGTAATCGATAAAAAAGGCATCGATACAGTTCTGGCTGAACTGCGTGCCCGTGGCGAAAAGTACTAAGTACTTAGAGGAAATAAATCATGGCTAAAGGTATTCGTGAGAAAATCAAGCTGGTTTCTTCCGCTGGTACTGGTCACTTCTACACCACCACGAAGAACAAACGTACCAAACCGGAAAAAATGGAACTGAAAAAGTACGATCCGGTTGTACGTCAGCACGTTATCTACAAAGAAGCTAAAATCAAATAATTTTAGCCTCCTTGTATAAAAACCCCGCTTCGGCGGGGTTTTTTGTTTTTAAAACTCCCCCATATTGCTTTCACATACTCCCTTTTCAGTCACCTGTCCGTGAAGCACAATACGTCGGGTAAACGGAGGAAAATCATGCCTGAATTACCAGAGGTTGAAACCAGCCGCCGCGGCATCGAGCCGCACCTGGTTGGCGCAACCATTCTGCACGCCGTCGTGCGCAACGGACGGCTGCGCTGGCCGGTTTCCGAAGAGATCTATCGCCTGAGCGACGTTCCGGTTCTCAGCGTGCGTCGCCGCGCCAAATACCTGCTTCTGGAGCTGCCGGACGGCTGGATCATCGTCCATCTTGGGATGTCGGGGAGCCTGCGCATCCTGAGCGAAGAGCTGCCTGCTGAAAAACACGATCACGTTGACCTGGTCATGAGTAACGGCAAGGTGTTGCGCTACACCGATCCACGCCGCTTTGGCGCCTGGTTGTGGACCAGAACGCTGGAAGGCCATCCGGTACTGGCCCATCTTGGCCCGGAGCCGCTCAGCGACGCGTTCAACGCCGACTATCTCCAGCAAAAATGCGCGAAGAAGAAAACCGCGATCAAACCCTGGCTGATGGATAACAAGCTGGTGGTGGGCGTGGGGAATATCTACGCCAGTGAATCGCTGTTCTCCGCCGGGATCCATCCTGACCGGCTGGCGTCCTCGCTGTCGCGGGAAGAGTGTGAGCAGCTGGTGAAGGTGATTAAGCTGGTCCTGCTGCGTTCGATAGAGCAGGGCGGCACCACGTTAAAGGATTTCCTGCAAAGCGATGGCAAGCCGGGCTACTTCGCCCAGGAGCTACAGGTCTATGGCCGCAAGGGCGAACCCTGCCGGATCTGCGGCACGCCGGTCGTCGGGACCAAACATGCCCAGCGGGCGACCTTTTATTGCCGTCAGTGCCAGAAGTAGTCTCAGGAACAGGAATGTTTGTCGGCCAGGTCAGCGGGCCTGCGGGTGCGCATCTGGTGGGCCGGGGGCGTTTGTAGGCCAGGTCAGCGTAGCGCCATCTGGCACAAAGACCGGGACAAAGCCGGTGTGAATGGCCCAGCGGCGTAGTGCTGCGCCAGCCGACGTGGCTCATGTCCCGGCAGATGCGTTACTTCAGCTTATTCAACAGCGCCTGATGCACATTAGCTGGCAGAAAGTGAGAAACGTCGCCCTGGTGGCGCGCCACTTCCTTCACCAGTGAGGAAGAGATAAACGACCACTCTTTGCACGGCATCAGAAACACGCTCTCAAGGGTGGGCATCAGGTGGCGGTTCATATGGGCCAGCTGCATCTCATACTCGAAATCCGCCACCGCCCGCAGGCCGCGGATCAAGATATTGGCCTGCTGCGCGCGCGCGAAATTGGCCATTAAATCACTGAAGCCGATAACCTCCACGTTCACCAGGTGGGCCGTCGCCTGCTCTGCCAGCGCAATGCGCTCATCAAGGCTGAACATCGGCTTTTTACTCGGGCTGGCGGCGATAGCCAGCACCACTTTATCGAACATACTTGCCGCGCGGGTGACAATATCGATATGACCGTTGGTGATGGGGTCGAAGGTACCCGGATAGATCGCTTTTGTGCTCATGATGACTCTTTCTCCGAGTAGCCGTGGCTCAGCGCCCACAGCTCGGTATATTTCGTAAACGTATACTGCGCGTTGACCATCGCCAGTAACCATCCCTGTTTACCGTCCAGCACCCCACCGCGCAACAGCAGCGTCTTGAGGAACGCGCCCAGCGTATGGCTGAAAATCCCTGCCATCGAGGTCTTCTTGCCCTTCTGGTGACGCTCAAGCGCCCATGCGGCGGCATACGCCAGCTGTTTTTGCTGGAAGCCAGCGAAGTCGCGGCAGGTCAGGTGCAGGAGATCGCCGGTCAGCGGAATAACCTCGGCGCCCAGGCTATCCAGCGATTCATGGACCAGATTATCGTTATAGCGGTAACGGGCGCGTTCGTACAGGCGCAGGACGCGATCGGGATACCAACCGCTGTGGCGCATAAAGCGTCCGAGAAAATAGTTACGGCGGGCGATGCTGTAGATGGCGCCGCGCTGGGGGGCGTCCAGTACCTTAAGAATAGCCTGCCTGAGTTCTGGCGTGACGCGCTCATCGGTATCGATCATCAACACCCAGTCGCCGGTGGCGTAATCCTGCGCGCGCTGGCGCTGAATGCCATAGCCTCGCCAGTCGGTATGGGTATAGACCTGGGCGCCGAGGCGGCGGGCCAGCTCAACGGTGTTGTCGGTGCTACCGGAGTCGAGAACGATAATTTCATCCGCCCAGCTAACGGAGCCCAGACAATCCGGCAGCAGGTCGGCGGCGTTTTTAGCGATCATCACCACGGAAAGCCGGTTCGACATTAATGACTCCGCTGCGGCAGGTAAGGTTGCAGTAACTGTAGCAGACGCGACAGCGCGCCCTGGTTCTGGTGCAGCACTTCCACCGCGTGACGGCCATACCACAGACGGTAATCTTCATCGGTCAGGAGCGTGGACACCTCCCTGACCAGCGAATCGGCATCGGTAACGGTGATCAGGCCATCGTCCTGCTGCAGCTTGGCGCAGATATCTTTGAAGTTGAAGGTATGCGGGCCCATCAGCACCGGAATGGCGTGCGCCGCCGGCTCTAGCGGGTTATGGCCGCCGCGCTCCACCAGGCTGCCGCCGACGAAGGCGAGGTCGGCAATGCCGTAGAGCAGCATCAGCTCGCCCATGGTATCGCCAATGACTACCTGGGTACTGGAGGAGGGGATCTCGCCGGTGCTGCGCAGAGTAAAGCTCATCCCAGCCTTTTGTACCATCTCACGGGCGTCAGGGAAGCGCTCCGGATGGCGGGGAACAAGGATCAGCAGCAGGTTCGGGAAAGCCTCCAGCAGTTTTTTATGCGCCTGGAGGATGATTTGTTCTTCACCGTCGTGGGTGCTGGTGGCAATCCAGACCTTGCGGTGCGGTGCCCATTGCCGACGCAGCGTCACCGCCCGGGCCGCCAGCTCTGGCGTGACGGAGATATCGAATTTCAGGCTGCCGGTGACCGCCAGCTGGTTGCGCTTCAGCCCCAGAGAGAGGAAGCGGTTACCATCTTCTTCATTCTGCGCGGCGATAAGCGTAATGCGGCTCAACAGGCGGCGCATAAAGCCGCCCAGTTTGGCATAGCCTTTGGCGGAACGTTCGGACAGGCGCGCGTTGGCGATCACCAGCGGGATCTTACGCTTATGCAGCGCGGCCACCATATTCGGCCACAGCTCGGTCTCCATAACGATCACCAGCTTCGGCTGAACGGTGTTCAGGAAGCGGTTCATGGCGCCGGGCAGATCGTAGGGCAGATAGACGTGATGAACATCTTTGCCAAACGCCGACATGGCGCGCTCGGAGCCGGTCGGCGTCATGGTGGTGACAGTGATCGGCAGAGAAGGGTAGCGGTGGCGCAGGGCGCGGACCAGCGGAATGGCGGCTAAGGTCTCGCCGACGGAAACGGAGTGCAGCAGAATGCCATCCGGCTCTACCTTGTTCTGACAGAAGCCATAGCGTTCCGCCCAGCGTTTGCGATAGGCAGGAGCCTTACGACTGCGCAGCAGCAGCCGCAGCCACACCAGCGGCTGAATAAGGTAAAGTAGGGTGGTATAAAGCAATTCCAAACTATTTATCCGTTCTCTGTTTTGGCGGGCAAATTCTAAGCATTTAGCCCGCGTAAAGCTATCTCTTTGGCGGAAACAGCGGGTTTTTGGTCTATCCCGCGTGGCGATAACGCTTAATACGCAGATAACGGCGTCCCAGGCGCCAGCGTAAACGGAAAGTACAGGCGTTTTTCCAGATTAACCGCCAGATACCGCGGTCGAAGAATTCGTTAATAATAACATGCTTTTTGGACTCATCTTTCATGCTATCGAAGGTATGGATGATCCCCAGGCCTTCTTTGGCGATCTGCCAGCGACAGGCGGCGATATGGCGTACTTTATCCGGGTAGCGCTGGTTAATCGCCTCCAGCATCTCCAGAATCTTCATATAGTGGCGCGCCGAACGCATCAGCGTGTCGTCGTTGTCCGGCTTATGCGACACCGACTCAGAGTGAATGTAGTAATCATAGAACTGCTGACTGGTGTACTGCACGCGCTCCGCGGCCAGCAGGGCTTCTGTGGTCCATGGGATATCCTGATGGCGCAGGCCAGGCTCGAAATGGAAGTGATGCTGGCGGATAAAGTCGTGACGATAAATATTAAGCCAGGTGACGTGCAGAAACTTCCGCGAGTCCAGGGCCTGCTTAAGCCAGACATGGCCCGGCAGCACACCCGTCGAGGGCAGGCGATCCAGTGGGAAGATCGGGTGGCTCTCGCGGCGCTTTTCGTACACATAGGTGCCGTTGCAGGTAGCGATATCGAGATGTTCTTTCTCGGCCATCTCCAGCAGCGTGCGATACATGCCCGGATAGAGTTTGTCGTCGATATCCGGAAACGCGAGATATTTGCCGCTGGCGGCGGCGAGGCCGGTATTGCGCGCGACCGAGACGCCCTGGTTTTCCTGCTCCAGCACCTGGACGTTCTGCAGCCGCTCCTGCCATTCGGCGATCACCGCCAGGCTGTTGTCTGTCGAACCATCGTTCACCAGGATCAGTTCATAGCTGTCCAGCTGCTGCTGTTCAATGCACTCAAAGAATTGCGCTAGAAATTTCTCACCGTTGTAGACGGCAGCCACGATGCTCAATAAAGGCGTTTGACTCATAAATCTTCGATCCTGGTTAACTAACGGCGTCAGGTGCGCTGCAGCTGACGGTACTGCTGACAAATGGATACGACGCTGAATTTTTCCAGCGCGGCATCGTCGATGGCCGGCGGGTTATGGTAAATGCTTTGCATCGTCTGAGCCAGCGCCGGACTGGTCAGATCCGCCAGACCGCGGGCAAGTTCGCCGGTGAGGATCTCGGTGACGCCGCCGGGGCAGCGGGTGCTGGCGACAGGAGTATGTAACAGCAGCGCCTCCACCACCACATTGCCGAATCCTTCGCTATCGGAGCTCAAAACCAGCATCCGTGCGCCTTTGATCCACGGTAAGGGGTTTTTCTGAAAGCCTTTGAACCACACCCGATCGTCAATGTGCAGCGTTTTTGCCAGCTGGCGCAGGCGCTGCTCTTGCTCCGGTTTTCCCTGGCCTAGCAGCACCAGCGGTGCGTCGATGCCGCTCTGCGCATAGGCTTCAAGCAGGCGGTCATGGCGTTTGCCCGGATGGAAGCGACCGACGTGAATCAGGTAGTCACCGTCCGGGCGCTCGCTGTCGGCTTCCGCCTCAGCTCGCAGGGCAGTGATATCGAAGGGGTTGTAGATAGTCTTCAGCTGCGCCGGACGCAGGGCGAAGGCTTCAACCAGATCGCGCCCCACGGCGTCGGAAACCGTCACCACGTTGCGACCCTGGTAAATTCGCTTAATCTTCTGCTGCTTCATCCAGCGGTCAAAGCCGGTGCGATGTCCGAGGTAGGAGGCAGAGAAGACGCCGTGCAGGCAGAACCAGACGTTACGCTCGCGCAGTGCCCGGCTGCGGGCGACGATGCGGTCGGTTTTGTGCAGGTTGGAGAGCACAAGGTCAAATTGCCCCTGCTGTTCGGCCCGGATGACCGCGGCGTCCAGCTGGCGGGCGCGGCGGGACAGCTCGGTCAGCTTGCGCCACGGTTTACGGCAACGATCGGTCACCACCTGGTAGTTGAGCCCCTCGGGCAAC
>OEFA01000287.1_pt1 | contig 19407 bp, 19 predicted proteins | sample 1495601 | NCBI WGS metagenome assembly OEFA01 (sample SAMN02324081, study PRJEB22366) | human gut metagenome | biome: human | place: Canada: Ontario | collected 2010-10
ACCGCGAATGTACGGGTCTAGATGTTTACCGTATAGAAATGTACGGACACTTAAATGTGGGTCAGTGCGGTAAAGTAAAAATCGAAAATATGAAATTCCGTATTGTGTTACAGGCACAATCAAGCTGACAGGACTATAGCGGACACCTAAGGATATATGTACAGATAGGGTTATCGGAACGTGGAAAGGTACAGAGTTGCTCATAAGCAATCTGCGGACGAATCATATAAGCCGCTTAATCTGTGCTGAAAAGCGAAGCTCGAACCTATGACAGCCCAACGAAAAAGGCGGGCTTGAGGAATGGGCTTTAGTCGGTTAGAAACTATTGTTGTCATTCAATCGTATAAGGATTACGAGTAAGACAAAAAGGGACACTTTCCCGCGAAAGGAGAGTGATGCCTTATGACCAGAAAAAAGAAACAACTGCTATGTGAGGAAAATCTGCGACATAACGAGTATTACGGAATGCAAGATACCTTCGATAATCTATATGCTGCCAGTAAGAATGGTGAGGTGTTTACAGACCTCATGTCTATCGTCCTTCAAAGGGAAAACATTCTGCTGGCATACAGAAATATCAAGAAAAACACAGGAAGTAAAACGTGTGGAACAGATAAACTCACAATCAGGGACATTGGAAAGTGCTCCCCTGATGAAGTAGTTGAAAAAGTGAGATTTATTGTAAACGGAAGTGAGCATGGTTATCGTCCTAAGCCAGTCAGGCGAAAGGAGATACCGAAGCCATACGACCCGAGCAAGACAAGACCCTTAGGCATTCCATGCATCTGGGACAGGTTAATCCAACAATGTATTAAGCAGGTAATGGAGCCGGTATGTGAAGCTAAGTTCAGTGAGAACAGCTATGGCTTTAGACCGAACCATTCCGTAGAAAACGCTATTGCCAGAAGTTATAAACTGTTACAGCAAGCAAACCTGCACTATGTCATTGAATTCGATATTAAAGGATTTTTTGACAATGTGAACCATGCAAAGCTGATTCGGCAGATTTGGGCAATGGGGATTCACGATAAGGCGCTTATATTTGTGCTTCGGAGAATACTGACAGCACAGATAAAACTTGAGGACGGAACATTTATTACGCCTGATAAGGGAACACCACAGGGTGGAATCATTTCTCCACTCCTTGCAAACATCGTTCTTAACGAACTCGACCACTGGGTTGAAAGCCAATGGCAATGGAGTCCGATATGCAAAAGAAATGTCAGACCTGAAAACGGGTACAGACAGGCGAAAAAGTCCAACCTCAAAGAGATGTTCATTGTTCGATATGCGGACGACTTTCGGATTTACTGTAGAACGAAAGATACTGCTGAACGGACAATGCACGCAGTTATACAGTGGTTAAGAGAAAGGCTGAAACTGGAAATCTCAGAAAAGAAAACAAGGATTATCAATGTCAGAAATCATTACTCAGACTTCCTTGGGTTCAAGATGAAAGTTCACAGGAAAGGCAACAAGCTGGTGGTAATTTCATACATCGCTGATAAGAATTTTGACCACAAGCGCCAGAAGCTGAAAACACAGGCAAAACGGATTGTCCATCCCCGAAAAATCTATGGAGAACAGGGTGAAATCAGGCTCTATAACAGTATGGTCACAGGAATGCAGAATTATTACTGCATTGCCACCCATATCAACCATGATTGCGCAATACTAAATCGTGCAGTTATGACACTGCTCACAAATAGGCTTAGTACCCGTAACGGGAATCGATTGGTTAAAACCGGACGGGAATTGACTGAGTTTGAAAGAAGCCGATTTGGAAAATCCAAAATGATGCGATATGTTGCAGGCACAAATGAGCCAGTATATCCTATTGGCTACACGCAACACAAGAATCCTTTATTCCGTAAAAAAACATGGAATTACTACACTCCAGAGGGGCGGGAAGGCATTCACAATAACCTACGAATCAATATGGCCATTCTGCTCTCGCTTATGCGGAAGCCACCCTATGGCTATAGCGCGGAATATGCAGATAACAGAATATCACTATTCTCTGCTCAATGGGGAAAATGTGCTGTTACCGGTGAAGAATTCTCAAGTACACATGAGATTCACTGTCATCACAAACTGCCCCGGTATCTTGGAGGCGATGATTCCTATGGGAATCTTATTTTAGTGAAGGATTCTGTACACAAGTTGATTCATGCCATCAATGCAGATACAATCGCAAAATATTTGGAACTCCTACAGCTTGACAAGAGCCAGCTCAAAAAGGTAAATACGCTCCGTGAGTTGGCGTCTCTGCCGTTAATCTAATCTCTCACTAATCAACACAACACAGTATTTCTATGACAGGTTTGATTGTTTAGACAACGAAATCTACTAACCGATGGAACGCCGTGTGCGGTGAAAGTCGCATGCACGGTGTGAAGTGGGGGAAAAGCCTGAGATGATATCAGGGGCTTACCTATCACTATAAAACTCTGATTTTGTCCTCATGCTCAATCAGGCGGCGGGCGACCGGGCTATCCTTGCGAAGCAGCTTAACATTTCCCCGCAGCAGATGAAGTATGTGACCCACACCGAAGCGGGCGAAGGGCTTATCTTCTACGGGAACGTAGTTTTGCCCTTTGTAGACCGCTTCCCGAAAGACACCGAGCTTTACCGCGTTATGACGACGAAGCCGGAGGAAGTGGGCGAAGCATGAGCAGCGAATTAAAAACCGACGTAATCATCAACCGCGACGCGCTCTATGCGCTGCGGGAGCTTCCGGGCGAAAGCGTGAATTGCTGCGTCACAAGCCCGCCCTACTATGCACTTAGGGACTATGGACTTGACGCACAGATAGGGCGCGAGGACACGCCGGAGCAGTACATTGAAAGGCTTGTAGATGTATTCCATGAGTTAAAGCGCGTGCTGCGTTCCGACGGTACGCTATGGCTGAATATCGCGGACACCTACTGCGGCACCGGGAGCAAGGGCAACCGCACAGACCCGAAGAACCCGAAAGGCAGAAACGGGCAGAGCGTGTCAATCGCGCGAAAGGCGGTGGGCTGCAAGCAGAAAGATTTAATCGGTATTCCGTGGCTGCTTGCCTTTGCCCTACGCGCCGACGGGTGGTATCTACGCAGCGACATTATCTGGCACAAGGAAAACCCTATGCCGGAAAGCTGCAAAGACCGCCCGACACGCTGCTATGAGCATATTTTCCTACTGACAAAATCAAAGCAGTATTACTATGACGCTGCCGCCATAGCCGAGCCGATAGCGGCGGGGACAGCGGCGCGTTACCGCCGGGGGCGGGGCGAGGGACACAAGTATGCGGAGGGCATACCCGGACAGGGAAAGGCACAGGGCATTAACCGGGCAAGAAGCGGCGGCTATTATGACGACGCGCTTATGCCGACCATGCGGAACAAGCGCGACGTGTGGCACATCAACACCGTACCCTATAAGGGCGGGCATTTCGCCGCCTATCCCCCGAAGTTAGCCGAAACGTGCATACTGGCGGGCTGTCCGAAAGGCGGCGTTGTCATAGACCCGTTTCTTGGCAGCGGTACCACAGCGGCGGTTGCAAAATCCCTTGACCGCCATTATATCGGCATTGAGATTAACAGCGAGTATTGCGCCCTTGCGGGGGCGCGGATTGGAGGTGTAGAACCATAAGACAGTATAAGCCGCGTGATAAAATCACGCAGAAAATGACCCGCGACGGGCTTATCGAGGTAAACGAAACCAAAGAAACCGCCGAGCGCGTGAGCAACCGGGAAAAAGACGCGGATTTTTCCCGACCACAGGAGCAGCCCACAGGACGGAAAAAGCAGCGCATGAAGCAGCCGGAGCAGCCCGCAGCCGCCCAAACGCCGGAACGGACAGACGAGCCGGTACAGGAATCCACCCCACAGGCGGTACAGGACGCGGCGCAGCTTCAAGACGTACCGTCTGCCGCTTCCCCGCTTCCGTCTGCGCCGGAGCTTCCCCACCAACAGGACACGGGAGCCGCCGAGCGCGTCATGGAGCATATCGACGCGGCGCACACCCGCAAAGCGTCAAAGAAAGCCGCACAGCGGGCGCAGCGCGAAGCTGCCGCGAAAGAGAAATCTTCCCGTCTGCAATTCACGGACGAAGAACTGGCAACGCCGGAGCTTGAAAAATATGTGAAAAAATCCAACGAAGCCGCCGACCGTCTGGACGCGGCAAGGGCAGCTATCCCGAAAGAAAAGAAACTGATTGGGGAGCGTACCTTTGACGAAGCCACAGGCAAGGGCAAGACCCGCCTACGTTTTGAGGAACGGGAAAAGCCGATAAATGGCGGCAAATCCCACAGTAATCCGCTATCCCGCCCCGCACAGGAAGCGGGCGTTTTCGTCCATAACAAAATCCACAGCGTCGAGAAAGACAATTCCGGCGTGGAGGGGGCGCACAAATCCGAAGAACTGGCGGAGCGCGGCGCGAAGTACGGGGCGCGGAAGGTACGGGAGGGCTACCGCAGCCATAAGCTGAAACCCTACCGGGAAACGGCAAAGGCAGAGGAAGCGGCGTTTAAGGCAAACGTCAACTTCCAGTACCACAAGACGCTGCATGACAACCCGCAGCTTACGAGCAACCCCTTTTCCCGCTTCCTGCAAAAGCAGCAAATCAAGCGGCAGTATGCAAAGGCCGCAAGGACAGGCGGCGCAGCCACCGCGAAGAAAGCCGCAGAGAACACCCGCAAGGCGGCAAAGAAAACCGCCGAGGAAATGCGGAAAGCGGCGGCGTTTGCGGCAAGGCACCCGGCGGGTATCGCTATCACTGTCGCCGCGCTGCTCTTATTCATCATGGTATCGGCGGGGCTGTCCTCATGCGGGGCTATGTTCTCCGGCTTGACAAATGGCGTTCTTGGAACGTCCTACACATCGGAGGACAGCGACCTTGTGGCGACGGAAAACAACTACGCCGCAAAGGAGAACGAGCTTCAGCAGCGGATTGATTCTATCGAGCGCGATTATCCCGGCTATGACGAATACCGCTATGACCTTGACAGTATCGGGCATAACCCGCACGAATTAGCGTCCCATCTGACCGCCCTTTTGCAGAGCTACACCCCGCAGAGCGCACAGGCAGAGCTTGACCGCGTTTTCAACAGGCAGTATGAGCTTACGCTGACCGAGGAAGTGGAAATCCGTTACCGCACCGAAACAAGCACCGACCCGGAAACAGGAGAAACGACAAGCGAGGAAGTACCCTACGAGTATTACATCTTAAATGTCACGCTGACAAATCATCAGATAGACAGCTTTGTATCGGAGTTGTTGAACGCGGAGCAGCTTGAAATGTACCGCGTCTATCTGGAAACAAGCGGCAACAAGCCGCTGATTTTCGGCGGCGGCTCCCCCGATACTTCCGCGTCCGAGGATTTAAGCGGCGTGGATTTTGTGAACGGGACGCGACCGGGCAACACCGCCATTGTGGAGCTTGCGAAGCAGCAAGTCGGCAACGTGGGCGGGCGACCCTATTGGAGCTGGTACGGATTTTCAAGCCGCGTGGAATGGTGCGCCTGTTTCGTTTCATGGTGCTACGGGCAGATGGGCTTATCCGAGCCGCGCTTTGCCGCCTGTCAATCACAGGGGATTCCGTGGTTTACCTCACGCGGGCAATGGGGCGCGAGGGGCTATGAGAATATCGCCCCCGGCGACGCTATCTTTTTCGACTGGGACGGGGACGGGAGCGCAGACCATGTGGGGCTTGTTATCGGAACGGACGGGGAGCGCGTCTATACCGTCGAGGGCAATTCCGGCGACGCCTGCAAGATAAAGAGCTATCCCCTTGACTATGCCTGTATCAAAGGGTACGGGCTGATGAACTGGAACTAAACCATTTTTGAGCAAAGAAAGGAGCAATATTTTATGGCAATGAGCAAAATTGAACGTATCGACAAAGAGATTGCAAAGACCCGTGAGAAAATCACGGAGTACCAGAACAAACTGAAAGGACTGGAAGCGCAGAAAACCGAAGCGGAAAATCTGCAAATCGTACAGCTTGTACGCGCTATGCGGCTGACCCCCGCCGAGCTTGACGCTATGTTGTCTGGCGGCGGGATTCCCGGCATGACCGCCGCGCCGGATTATCCCGCAGAAACCGCAGACTATGACGAAGAACAGGAGGACACCGAGAATGAATAAAAAAATCCTTAGAACCGTAACCGCACTTTGCGCCGCCCTTATGCTCATGGGCGGCTTTTCCATGACCGCCTTTGCACAAACGCCGGAGGATACCACCGACGACAGCGGCGTTATCTACGAGGAACCCGAAGAAACCGCACCCCTTACCCCCGACGGGAACGCAACCCTTGTGGACGATTTCGGCGGCAACAAGCAGCTTATCACGGTAACGACCAAAAGCGGCAACTACTTCTATATCCTCATTGACCGGGACGACGAGGGCGAAAACACCGTCCATTTCCTTAATCAAGTGGACGAAGCCGACCTTATGGCACTCATGGACGACGGGGAAACGACGACGGAAACGCCCGCTGTCTGCACCTGTACGGAGAAATGCGAAACGGGAAAAATCAACACTTCATGCCCCGTATGCTCTACGAACATGACCGCTTGCAGCGGCAAGGAAGCCGAGCCGGAAACCGAGGAAGCCACAGAGCAGCCGGAGGAAAAAAGCAACACAGGCGGGCTTTTCGTATTCCTTATCGTGGCACTTCTTGGCGGCGGGGGCGCACTCTACTACTTTAAGTTTATGAAGCCGAAGCAGAGCGTCAAAGGCAGCACCGACCTTGAAGATTTTGACTTTGAGGATTACGACGAGGACGAGCCGGAAGCCGACGACGCAGAGGGCACGGGCGGCGACGGGGAAACGGAGGACGGGGAAGCATGACCCTCTTTACCGACAATCCCTTTGAAAAAATGATGATACAAAGACCTTGCGGGCGGCGCGACAATGCGCCGCCCGTTCCCAAATCCCCGGCTTGCGCGTCCTGTCCGTACCGGGCGCAATCCCCCTGTATCGGCTACTGTCTGAAACAGGTACAGGAGAATCCCCCAAAGGAAACGCGCACCGCGCCGGAACGCTGAAAGGAGGATATTTTATTGAGCATAACGCTTGTAATCGCAGAAAAGCCGAGCGTGGCGCAGACTATCGCCGCTGCGCTTGGCGTGAAGAATAAGAAAGACGGATATTTAGAGGGCGGCGGCTACCTCATTTCGTGGTGTGTCGGACATTTAGTGCAGCTTTCCGAAGCTGCCGCCTACGGGGAGCAGTACAGGAAATGGAGCTATGAGAGCTTACCGATTTTGCCGGAGAAATGGCAGTACACCGTTTCCAAAGACAAGGAAACGCAATTCAACATCTTAAAGGAGCTTATGCACCGCGCCGACGTGTCCGAAGTCGTCAACGCCTGCGACGCGGGGCGCGAGGGGGAATTGATTTTCCGTTTTGTCTATGAAGTCGCCGGGTGTAAAAAGCCGATACGCCGCTTGTGGATTTCCTCAATGGAGGACGGGGCAATCCGCAGCGGCTTTGATAACCTCAAAGACGGGCGGGAATACGACGCGCTCTTTGCGTCTGCCCTCTGCCGCGCAAAGGCTGACTGGATTATCGGTATCAATGCAACGCGGCTTTTCTCCTGTCTGTATAACTGCACCTTGAACGTGGGGCGCGTTCAGACCCCGACGTTAAAAATGCTTGCCGACCGGGACGCGGCTATCTCTACATTCAAGAAAGAAAAATACTACCATGTGCGGCTTGCCTTACCCGGCGCGGAAGCGGCAAGCGCGAAGATCCGCGCCGCCGAGGAAGCCGAAGCACTGAAAGCCGCTTGCGAAGCGGCACAGGCGGTATGCGTTTCCGTCGCAAAAGAAAAGAAAACCGCAGCCCCGCCGAAGCTCTTTGACCTTACCTCTTTGCAGCGGGAAGCAAACCGCATTTACGGGTACACCGCGAAGCAGACCCTTGACTTAGCGCAATCCCTCTATGAAAAGCGGCTGCTGACTTATCCGAGGACGGACAGCAGCTATCTTACCGACGACATGGGCGGCACAGCGGCGGACATTGCCGCGCTGCTTTGCGGGAAGCTGCCCTTTATGGCTGGCGTGAGCTTCACGCCGGAGATTGCAAGGGTGCTGAACAGCAAAAAGGTATCAGACCACCACGCAATCATTCCCACAATGGAGCTTGCAAAGACCGACCTTGCGACGCTGCCGGAAAGTGAGAAAAATATCCTTACCCTTGCGGGGGCGCGTCTGCTCTTTGCCACCGCCGAGCCGCACGCCTACGAAACCGTTACAGCGGTTTTCTCCTGCGCCGGAGCCAATTTTACCGCGCGGGGAAAGACCATACTTAGCGACGGGTGGAAAGACCTTGAACGATGCTACCGGGCGACGCTGAAAACGAAGCCCGAAGCCGACGACGGGGACAGCGACGCTTCCACGCTGCCGGAGCTTTCCGAGGGGCAGACCTTTTCTGATTTTTCCGCAAAGGTTACGGAGCATGACACGACCCCGCCGAAGCCCCACAACGAAGCAAGCCTTTTGTCGGCTATGGAACGCGCCGGGAATGAGGACACCGACCCGGACGCGGAACGCCGGGGGCTTGGCACTCCCGCCACCCGCGCCGCTGTCATTGAAAAACTGGTAAACAGCGGCTTTGTGGAGCGCAAGGGAAAGCAGCTAATCCCCACCAAAGACGGGAATAACCTTGTGTGCATACTGCCCGACGTTCTCACTTCCCCGAAGCTGACCGCCGAATGGGAAAACAATCTGACGCAGATAGCAAAGGGAGCCGCCGACCCGGAGGACTTCATGCGGCGTATCGAGGACATGGCGCGGGAGCTTGTGAGAACCTACGCTTCCGTTCTGGACGGGAAACAGGATTTGTTTAAGACAGAAAAGCCGGAAATCGGCAAATGCCCCCGCTGCGGCGCTCCCGTCCATGAGGGCAAGAAAAACTATTACTGTTCTAACCGGGACTGCGCCTTTGTCATGTGGAAGAATGACCGCTTTTTCGAGGAACGAAAAATAGCCTTTTCTCCGAAGATTGCCGCCGCACTCTTGAAATCCGGCAAAGTGAACGTGAAGAAGCTCTATTCCCCGAAAACAGGCAAAACCTATGACGGAACGGTTGTTTTAGCCGATACGGGCGGGAAATACGTCAACTACCGCGTGGAGCTGCCGAAGAAGTAAAAACTGGAATAGCAAGCATAGGAAACGGGTACCCGTTTCCGTAAATCCCCGTTCTGCCGCCGACGCGCCGGACGGGGATTTTGCTTGTTGGGATAATCCCAAACCCTTATAAAACCCTGTAAAAATCTTTGGCAAAAACGCGCCGCTTCCGTTGTAGGCTATGCAGCCGCAAAAAGCCGCGTGAAGAAAGGAGGTTTTTCACTTATGGCAAGTTTACGGAACACCGTAAAGGACTATCAGGACGAGCTAAAAGACGGTATCGCATGGGTGGCGTTCTGGAGAGAGGGGCGTTCATGGAACGCCGACTATTTCTATCTGGAGCCGGACGACGCGATACAAGCCCTTGACCGGAGCCGCATGGAAGAAATCAGAGAAGCAGACCCCGCCGCTGTCATGCTCAATTCCTACTACTGCGGGCATTTGGGCGAGGATATGAACCTTGACGAACTGGCGGCGGGTGTGCGCTGGCACTATGAAAATGGCTACAATCAGCTTTCCGATTTTCTGGAAGCCCACGACGACAGACTGCCGCCGGAGGTTATCGAGGAAGCAAGAGCCGACGCCCACGCTGCGGGGCTTCCCTTTTCGGAAAAGCCCTACCGGGACGGGGAGGAACCCGACCCCTATATTTTTGACGGGAGCATGAGCATTGAGGACTACGAACTTATGCACCGCCTAATCGACGAAGAAAGGAGCAGACAACAGATGAGCGAACAATTTTCCGTTTTAATTGACAGTCGCACCCGTTTTGAAACAGGCATACCGGGCGGCGTGTGGCTCTCCATGCCGACTACGACGGAGCAGCTTCACGAAGCTATGAAAAGCGTCGGCATTACCGCAAAGAATCCACAGGATTTTTTCATCAATGGATTTGCAAACACCGAACAGCAGCCCTTTGACGTGCCGCTTCCCGTTATCCAGAGCGCAAGCCTTGACGAACTGAACTATTTAGGCAATCTGCTTTCCATGTTAGGCGACGAGGACAGAGAGAAATTTGCAGCGGCGGTCACGCTTGGAGAATACGCCGGGAACATCAAAGACCTTATCAACCTTGCACAAAATCTTGACTGCTACTGGATTTATCCCACCGTACAGAATGAAGCAGACTACGGGTATTACCTTATCGACGAACTGGACGAATTGGAGTTGCCCGAAGAAGTAAAAAAGTATTTCATGTATGAGGAATACGGGCGCGACGCTGCTATCAATGACGGGGGCAGATTTACCGAACAGGGCTATATCTACAACAACAAAAACACCTTTACGGAGTGGTACAACGGACGCGAGAACGACATACCGAAAGAATATAAGGTTATGAGCTTCCCGCAGCCGGAGCGTACAGAGCCGGAGCAATCTTACATGGACGCAGCCACGCCGGGACAGGAAGTGAGGGCAGCCGAACAGCCTACCGAGCCGCGCCCGGTTATCCCTATCGTGCTGACGAGCGAAAAGCCCGCCGAAAAGCTCAAAGAGATAACTGACCGCTTGGAACAGGGCATTACGGAACTCTTTGACAGCGAGCGTTACAAGGAATATCTGCGCGTCATGTCAAAATTCCATAATTACAGCTTCAACAATACGCTGCTTATCGCCATGCAGAAGCCGGACGCTTCCCTTGTGGCGGGCTTTTCCGCTTGGAAGAACAACTTTGAACGAAACGTGATGAAAGGGCAAAAGGGAATTAAAATCATTGCTCCGTCACCCTATAAAATCAAACAGGAAATGCAGAAAATCGACCCGCACACGCAGAAGCCCGTTATCGGCAAGGACGGGAAGCCCGTCACCGAGGAAAAGGAAGTCACCATACCCGCCTACAAGGTGGTATCCGTCTTTGACGTTTCCCAGACCGAGGGAAAGGAGCTGCCGGACATTGCGGTTGACGAGCTGACAGGCGACGTTGACCGCTACAAGGATTTTTTCGCAGCCCTTGAAAAGACTTCCCCCGTTCCTATCGCCTTTGAGAATATCGAGGGCGGCTCTCATGGCTACTACCACTTGGAGGACAAGCGCATTGCTATCAACGAGGGCATGAGCGAATTACAGACCTTAAAGACCGCCATTCACGAAATCGCCCATGCGAAGCTGCACGACATTGACCTCAACGCGCCAAAGGACGAGCAACCCCGCGTTGACCGCCGCACCCGCGAAGTCGAAGCGGAAAGCGTCGCCTATACCGTCTGCCAACATTACGGGCTTGATACGTCGGATTATTCTTTTGGCTACGTCGCCGGGTGGAGCAGCGGGCGGGAGCTTGCAGAACTGAAAAGCTCACTGGAAACCATACGCAGCGCAGCCGCCGAGATTATCAATTCCATTGACGGACATATCGCAGAAATCCAAAAGGTACAGGACAAGGAGCAGACCGCCGAGCAGCCAACCGCCACGGAACAGGCAGACGCGCCGGAGCAGAAACAGCCGGAAACCCCCGCACAGGAAGCGGCACAGGCGCAGCCGGAAAAAGAAAGCATTTATAAGGTGCGCCGCAATCCTTACAGCGACAGCCGGGAAAACAGCTATATCTTACAGGAGTATGTTTTTACACAGGGAAATCCTACCGCAAAAATGGGCGACGCTCTGTATATCGGCACACTGGAAAAATGCCGCGAGCTTATGGGGCAGCTTGCCGCCGGGGAACTGACACAGGGACAGGTAAAGGAGCTTTACGCAAAGGCACAGGAAGCGGCACAGACCGCCGCGCCGGACAAAGACACCTTTTCCATTTATCAGATAAAAGGCGGCGACGGAACGCGGGATTTTCGCTTTGAACCTTACGACCGCCTACACGCGGCGGGGAATGTGGTGGATAAGGCAAACTATGAGCTTGTCTATTCCGCAGAGCTTACGCCGGGTACTTCCCTTGAAGATATTTACACCCGTTTCAATATCGACCACCCGAAAGATTTTAAGGGACACAGCCTTTCCGTTTCCGACGTGGTGGTGCTTCATCAGAACGGACAGGACACCGCCCACTATGTAGACAGTTTCGGCTATAAGGACGTGCCGGAGTTTTTACAGCCGGAGAATTATCTGAAAGCGACCGAGCAGACCACCGAGCAAAACGAAAATATGATTGACGGTATCATCAACAATGAGTCGCCCACGCCCACCGTTGAAGAACTGGAAGCAAAGGTTAAGGCGGGCGAACAGATTTCCCTTGTTGACCTGGCTAACGCAGTCAAAGCGGATAAGGAGGAACGAAAGGAAGCGAAGCCAAAACGGAAGCCCTCTATCCGGGCGCAGCTTAAAGCCGATAAGGAAAAGGCACAGAAGAAGCCCGCAAAGCAGAAGTCACAGGACTTGGAAAGGAGCTGACGCATGGGGAGATTGAGCAAATTTGAAGATGTGGACGTATTCGCTTCCCTCAATGCGGTTTTGAAGCAGAACACGGGCTTTTATCAGAGCGATTTTGACATTGACAAAGAGATAATCGCAAAGGCGGCGGCAAGCCCCAACCGGGAGGATAAGACCCTCTTGTGGTTCTGCCGACCTATGGGGACGCATTGCTTTAGGGAGCGCGACGTGTTTCTGAAGGACACCGCACCCCACAACACATGGCGATTCTACATGGAGCAGACAAGCGACCGTATCCTTGCTTACGCAATCGAACTGACAGGCAAGGAGCGCGGGAAAATCAAAGGCAATCTCTATGAGCTTGACTATGCAAGGCATTATGAGCGCGTCAAGGACAGGGAGCTTGCCGCCGATACGGTGCGTCTGGTTTATGAGCATGGGACGCGGGACATACCCGCCGGACAGTATTTTACAGGCAATCCCGATACGGTCTACGGAAAATTTGAACGCTTTGAAGCAATCCCCAACGACCCGGACGCGCTGCAATTTCTCTTACAGGAGGAAAAGCGCAGCCGGGAGCAGCTTACGCCGGGGGACTTCAAGGTGCATATCGCCGCTTTGCATGACGGGTTGATTGAAACGGAAGCGCGGCGCATTGTGGGGGAAATGAAGCGGCGCGATACGCCGAACAGCCCCAACAAAACACATTTCATGGCGGAGCTTTCGACCCCATTCATGCAGCTTGCGAACACAAAGGACTTAGACCGCCTTTTCTCCATGCTGCCCTACAAGACGCTTTCTTTTTCCAAAATCGAGGGCAGACACGGAACGTATGCGCTGATTGATAAGGGCGAAAACAGGGATAAGGAAATACGAAAAGCCCGCCCCTCTATCCGGGCGCAGCTTAAAGCAGACAAGGAAAAGACCACCCCGAAGAAAGCGGCGGCAAAATCAAAAAATCACGATTTGGAGGTATGAGCATGATTAGATTAACGGTTGAGGAAACAAACCTTTTGAGCATTTACAACGAGGGCGGCAAGCGCGGGCTGATTGAGAATGTCAACGCCGCGCTGCCCTACATGGACGCGGATATGCGGGAGCTTGCACAGCGCACCCTTGCCAAAGTGGACGCGCTGACCGAAGAAGAATACGCGGAGCTTGCCCTGTATGCCGCTGATGAAGTATGAGCGGGATTAAGCGGCTATCGCCGCCCCAGAGCCGGAAAGTAAACAGCCTTGTGCGCCGGGAGTGCTGCAACTGCGACAACGGACACTGTATCTTGCTTGACGACGGGGACGAGTGCGTATGTCCGCAGCTTATTTCCTGTTCGCTTCTCTGCAAGTGGTTTCGGATTGCGGTGCTTCCCCTTGATAAGCTGCTCTATGCCGAACTGTTCCAGAGCGAGGACAGGCGGCGGTGTACCGTCTGCGGCGCGGCGTTTGCTTCAAAGTCAAACAGCGTCAAATACTGCCCGGACTGCCGGAAGCGGATTACCCGCAGACAAGCCGCCGAGCGCATGAGGAAACGACGCGCTCTTGTTACGCAATAGGGGCGAAAAAAGCCTTGATTTATAAGGCTTGCGGCGCGTGAAAATCATTAAGGCGATACTTTATACTTAAAGTGCCAAAATCGCGGTTCTACTGCGTAACATTCCAACAAAAAACACCCACAAAAAGACAGGGCGCGGAGGTCATTGACTGGCTTCCGCGTCCTGTTCTTTTTTTGTGATTCTTTATCCGCGCTCTGTTTCCTTTTCCCGTTCCGGCTGTTTCTCTGCCTGTAGAATGCTGTCTATGTTCTGCTTGATAACGTCGTATTCCCTAACCTGTTTTTTCAGCTTGCCATAATCAGCGTAAAGAGCTTCTTTCTGCGTCTGGAGCTTTTCATATTCTGCTTGCAGCGCGTCGAGGTTGGGGAGCTTCACAACGCCCGCCGCTTTCAGCGACCTTGCCGCAGCTTCATGTAGGATAATTGCCCGCTCCTGTCCGGCGCGGTACTTCTCCTTATTCTTGGCTTTGCGGTATGCGCCATAGACAGGCTTTGTCTTTTGGTAGGTGGAAACATTCTTCATCAGCACCGCCATATCTGCAAGCCGCTTTTCGACGCTCTTTAGCGCGTCGGCGGCCTGTTCGCTTTCCGTCTGGATTTCCGCGATTTTCGCGGTCAAATCTGCGTACTGTTCAATCTTGTGTTCCGTCAAGAAATTCATGGTCTTAGCCGCCTGTTTCAGATTGTGGATTTTCGCCCACTGTTCATAGCCCCGGCTCTGCGCCGCCTTGATACTGTTCTGAATATCAATCAGCAGACTAACGCCGTGATCCGCGCGTGGAGCTTTCGCCGTGCGGGTGCGTCTGCCCTCTATCCGTTCATTTAAGGCTTCCTCTGTATAGTCTGCGCCGAGGGTTTTCAAGCGGGTAAACCGTTCCTGTCCGGGAGCACGGCAGGAAATGTATTTCCCCGGCTTTACCTCATAGCGCGCCGCCTGTAAACGCTGTAATAATTCCTCAAAACTGGACACTTGGGGAATGAGCGCGTCAATGGCGGTTTTCAGCTTGCCTTTCCAACTGGTACCCGTCTTTTCCGCTTGATATTCCGCATAGCTCTTTCCCTTGCTTCCTTTGCCCGGAACGACGACGGACAATCCATTTTCCCGGCACAGCTTGTCGCTCATGTTGCGGATTCCGTAATAGCTGCGCTTATTGGAATTGTATTTGCGGTGGTCTACAAAGTTTGCCGCGCAGAAAATAATGTGATTGTGGACGTGTCCTTTGTCAATGTGCGTCGTGAGTACATACTCATGCTGCCCCTTTGTTACCGCGTCGGCAAGCTGCTTTCCGATTTTGTGGGCTGTTTCGTAATCCACTTCCCCCGGCTCAAAGGACTGTATCAGATGAAACGCTAAATTGTTCCCCTTTCCCAGAGCTTGCGACAGGGTATATTCAAATTCAATATCCGCTGTTTCGTATGAGCAGCCGAAAGAGGACACAAGCATTTTCCCGTCCGTCTTATCGGGATTTTGGATATAGTCAAGGGCTTTGCTCAACGTGCTTTTAATAGGCTTAATCTTTGTAACCGCCATATCTCCGCAAGCACCCCCTTTATTTCCTCTATGTCCTCTTGGTATGCGTTCCCCGTCGCGTTTACGCGGCGTGCTATCTGGTTGACGTTGACACCGATTTTCTGTATCTCTGCGGTCATTGCCTTTATATCGGCATGGTCTATCTGAATGATATACCCGTCAATGGCAATCTTCCGCAGATATGCCGCCATGTTCCGGGTGGGTACGAGCTTCATTTTTTCCAGTATTAAATCCCGTTCCGCTTCCGTCACTCTGAATTTGATTTGCACCGTTCTTTTGCGTCCGTTCATGTATTCGCTCCTTTCCTTTCCGTTCCGAGGGTTTGGGACACTTCCCAACAAGCAATTTTCAACCGACGCGCCGCAGCGCGGGAGGGCGAAAATACGGAAAGGGTACCCCTTTCCTATGCTTGCTACGAAACTTATCCCTACACTACCTACAACACCGAGAAAAGGAAAAATGACGGTTTTTTGCAAAAGAAAAACGCTGCAATCTCAAAAAAGATTACAACGCTTTCTAAATCCTATTCAGTTTTGCCGGACACATCTTATCTGCCCTCTTTTTCGACTTTGGCTATTTCCTCTGCTGTTGCGCTCACAATCCGTATGCCTGTATCACTCATATCGTCAAGGAGCGCGTCAAGCTGCCGCCGATTGGTGTCTTTCCCGGCGGGGCTGTCAAAAAGGAACTGGTCTACGGATATATTGTAACGCTGCATAAGCTCAAAGAAAATCTGCAAACTTGGGTGTTGCCCGTTGTTCTCAATGTTCGCAAGGTAACGCGGGGAGATATACATTTCGTCGCTTACTTTCTTGCGGCTCTCCTTGCGCCCTTTCCGAGCTTCTTTTATCGCTTCCCCAAAAGCCTTGAAGTCATACTTTTCTACTGGTCTTTTTGCCATATTCATTCACCCGATTACATTTTACTGTTCCCCTTTCCTGTTGGATATGCTTACATAATTCCTACTATGCACCAAAATAATTCATAATCAGACACTTGCTATTATTCGCCTGTCCGAGTATAATTATACTGATACTGTATGCAGAAAGGACGGGAGAATTATGGAATATATGTCTGCGCCACAGGCAGCGGAAAAATGGGGCATTTCAGAAAGACGGGTACAGATACTTTGCAGCGAGAACCGCATACCGGGCGTTTCAAAACTTGGGTATATGTGGCTGATACCAAAGAACGCAGAAAAGCCGATTGACGGAAGAACCAAACGCGGAAAGGAGCAAAAAAATGAAATCCTACAAAATAGTGATAATTGAAGATGAAGAATTGATAAGAGAAGAATTAAAAACGCTTTTAGTCAATGCGGGGTATGTGGTAGATTGCGTTATCAATTTTGCAAAAACAATCGACTACATTAAATCTGCTTTTCCCGACTTGATTTTGCTTGATATAAATTTGCCGGAGCAAGACGGGTATCGCCTTTGCAGCTCTATCCGCAGTTTTTCCACAACTCCAATTTTATTCATTACAGGACGTAATACAACAATGGACGAATTACAGGCATTAACACTTGGGGGCGACGATTACATTACAAAGCCCTATAACATCCCTATTCTGCTTGCAAGAATAAACCTTCTTTTGCGGCGGGGAACGTCCGAACAGATTAGTATAATGGAGCATAACGGGATTCAATTTAATTTGATTGCCGGGACGCTTACAGCAAACGGAAAAGAAATTGAATTAACGAAAACCGAGCTAAAAATCATGTACTATCTGTTCAAACATACAGGCGAGATTGTTCCCCGAATAGATTTAGTTGAATATTTATGGGACAATGAAATTCACATTGATGATAATACTTTAAGTGTGAATATCATGCGGATAAGAGAAAAGCTGCGTACTCTTGGGGTGGCTGATTTCATACAGACCAAACGCGGTATGGGGTACAAGATATGAAATTTTCAGACTATATGAAAGATAACCAAATTACATTACTTGTCTGTTTTGCCGGAGGACTGTTTTTTTCTGTTCTCCTTTTGGCTTTTGGCATTAGTCTGTCAGAAATGGCTTTGTTATGGGTATGCTTTGCAATCATTGTCTTTTTTACAATGTTCGCATATTTTCGGAAACAGCAAAAACGGATTCAATACTTGTTGGAAACAATGGAGACCTTGGACAAAAAATATTTAATTGCGGAGATTGCAGACAGACCAGAAACAGAATTAGAAAAAATTTATTTTCGGCTATTGAAAACTGCTCTAAAAAGTATGACTGATGAAGTGACTGAAATTCGTCGTTTGAAAGTGGAATATAAAGATTTTATGGAACAATGGATTCACGAAATCAAAGTTCCTATTACGGGGGTTCAGTTATTATGTGAGAATAACAAAACAGAAATCATGCGAAAAATCATAGCACAAACAGAACTTATGGAGCAAAGTATTGAAAAGGTTCTGTTTTACGCGCGTTTGGGCAACGTGGAAAAAGATTATCTGATTAAGGAAATTTCACTGAAACAGTGTGTGCTTGAGGTGCTGTCCAGAAATAAACAATTTCTGATCCATAATAGAGTATGTGTTCATACAGATTCTATTTCTGATTTTGTTTATTCCGATAGTAAATGGCTTGGCTTCATTATCAACCAGATTATTTTTAACAGTATTAAATATTGCAGTGATAAGCCGCCTGTTATCCAAATCAAATCAAAAGATATGGGGGATTATGTTACCCTGTCTATTACAGACAATGGCATAGGCATTAAGCCGAGCGAAGTAAATCGGGTTTTTGATAAAGGCTTTGTCGGCAGCAATGGAAGAATGAGAAAAAAATCAACTGGAATCGGCTTGTACTTATGCGACCAGCTCTGCTTGAAACTGGGAATAGGCATTGACATTGAATCCGAAGTTGGGTGCTATACGACTGTCCTGTTGCATTTTCCGAAAAGTAACCACTTGAATGTTTGATTTTATATCTTACAAAATTGTTAGATAAAATCAACCAACTTCTATACAACCGCTTTGAATTTCCGTATAGAATAGGGGCAAAAGGAGGCGTTTTATAATGAGTACAACAAAGAAAAAAAGAACACGTTTTGTAATAGGTATCATGCTGCTTTTTGCCCTCTGCCTGTTTTTTATGTTTCATATGGTGGGGAAAACAAAACAGCTCCGTTCAGATAGTGTGGGAGTTGAATTTGTAACTGAGGGGGAAGTAGTAACCTGTTTGAATGTAAGAGGAACTTTCCCCTACACGTCTATTGTTCCGAAACTTGCCGAAGAACGCAAAACCGATTCAAACGGGAATATAACAGAGACTTATGTGATAGAAGCAGAAATATCTCTGAATACGAAAAATACGATGAAACTCTATTTTGAAAGATTAGAGGACGCAACATATACCTATATTCTGAAATTTGCGGACAAAGATATAATCATTTCAAACGGAAAGGTGGTGGAATGAAAAAATGATAAATCGTCCAAAACCATTGCTTTGTGTAGAACATATCGAAAAATATTATGGTAATCAGGGTTCCGTCACAAAAGCCTTAAATCAAGTTAGCTTTTATGTGCAGCATGGGGAATTTGTGAGTATCATGGGGGCGTCTGGTTCCGGGAAAACCACCTTGTTAAATTGTATATCTACCATTGATACCGTAAGTGCCGGACACATTTTATTGGACGGAAAGGATATTACGACCATAAGCGAAGATGATATATCCGCATTTCGTCGTGATAATCTTGGCTTTGTCTTTCAAGATTTCAACCTGTTAGATACGCTGACATTGGAAGAAAATATAGCTTTACCTTTAACAATCGGGAAAATGCCGCCGAAAGAAATTACGGAGCGGATTAACCATATTGCACAGCGGCTACAAATCAGTGACACACTGAAAAAATTTCCTTTTCAAGTATCGGGAGGTCAAAAACAGCGTTGTGCTTTTGCCAG
>OEFA01000314.1_pt1 | contig 18306 bp, 19 predicted proteins | sample 1495601 | NCBI WGS metagenome assembly OEFA01 (sample SAMN02324081, study PRJEB22366) | human gut metagenome | biome: human | place: Canada: Ontario | collected 2010-10
CAATGCCCCACCGGGGCTGTCCCGTAAGGGACTGGGGGTGAACCAGCACAGGAAAGTGCTAGCGCTTTCCTGTGCTGCCCCATCCACCTGCACCACGCTCGGTTTCAGAGAGAACTTCAACATCCTCCCACTCAACCCGCTCGTGGCGGGCGACAACCATCTGGGCGATGCGTTCGCCGGGAACAATCTCGAACGGCTCGTTGGATAGGTTGACCAGCGAAGTCTTCAGTTCCCCACGGTAATCCGCATCCACGGTCCCGGGGCTGTTGATCACGGTGATGCCGTGCTTCGTGGCAAGGCCGCTGCGAGGGCGGATCTGCGCCTCATAGCCAACAGGAAGCTCAATGAATATGCCCGTGGGCACCAGAACCCTTTCCAATGGCTTCAGCACAATCGGCTCGGTGATGTTCGCCCGAAGGTCCATCCCGGCCGACGCCTCAGTGGCGTAAGCCGGGTCGGGCCATTGGCTTTTGTTTACTATCTTGACTTTCAATGCATTCATATTCTCATGTCAGAATATTCATTAAAAAAAGTGCACCCTGTCATATTCATAGGGCACACCTTTATATTCATTAAGCGTTAGCTTCTTCAGACTCTTTCTTGTCCGGGATGATGAGGTTCAGGATAACTCCGACGACTGACGCGAGGCCGATGCCGGCGAGTGAGAACTTGCCGAAGCTGATGACAGCGCCGCCGATTCCGATGGTCAGGATGAGGGAGGCGATGATCAGGTTGCGGGTCTTGTTCATGTCAATCTGAGCCTTCACAAGGTTGCTGATTCCGACGGATGCGATGCTACCGAAAAGAAGGAGCATAATGCCACCGAGAACGGCTGTCGGGATGGTCTGGATCGCCGCGCCGACCTTTCCGACAAGGGAAATCAGAATAGCGGAAAGAGCGGCGATTCTCATACAAGCCGGGTCTGTCACCTTGGTGAGCGACACGGCGCCGGTCACTTCTGAATATGTCGTCACAGGAGCGCCGCCGAGGAATGCCGCGAGGGTGCAGGCAAGACCGTCGCCCAGCATCGTACGGTGAAGGCCAGGCTCCTTGACGAAATCCTTACCGGCGATCTCGCTGATGGCATAGACATCACCAACGTGCTCGATGATCGGAGCGATGGCCACAGGAGCCATAAACACGATCGCCTGCCAGGAGAGGCTCATCTTCGAGAAATGCGGAAGCTGGAACCAAGGAGCGTTCGCGACTCCCGAGAAATCCATTGAGCTTCTGTAGAATATCACGGCCACGATGTAGCCGGCGAGTGCGCCGGAACACAACCGGGATGAGCTTTATCATACCTTTACCCCAGCACGAGCAGATGATCGCCACAAAGAGCGACACGAGAGCCAGGATCCAGTTCTTGCTGGCCATATCGACTCCCGTTCCGGCCAAGGAAAGACCGATGAGGATGATGACCGGTCCGATCACGATCGGCGGGAATAGTTTCTTGATGAACTTGACACCGAACAACTTGACCAGAAAACTCATCAGTATGTACACAAGTCCCACAGCGACGAGCCCGCAGAACATTCCCGACAGTCCGTAGAGTTCGGTAGCCTTGATGATCGGGGCTATGAACGCGAAGCTGCTGCCGAGATAGATCGGAACCTTGCCTCCGGTGACGGCATGGAAAAGAAGAGTGCCGAGACCGGCCGCGAGGAGAGCGATGGCTGGATCGAATCCTACCAGAAGTGGAACCAGTACTGTGGAACCGAAAGCTACAAACATGAACTGAACTCCGACAATGGATCGTTTCAGTGGGGATAAGGTTTGTTGTGACATAAATATTAAGTTATTTAGAAGCTCGAATATACAAAACGGCGGCGATAATACCGAATATCACGTTAGGAAGCCAAAGTGCGACCACCGGAGGCAACGCTCCCGAATAGACGAACATCTGGCTGAACCGCATGAAGAGGATGTAGGTGAAACTGAGACCGATACCTATTCCTATGTTCAGGCCGATGCCTCCCCTTCGTTTTCTGGAGGAAAGGCTCACACCCATAAGGGTCAGGATGAAAGCCGAGAATGGTAAAGCTAGACGGTTGTGTTTCTCGATGAGCGCGTACATCACGTTGGCGTCTCCCCTCATCTTCTGGGTGGCGATCAACTCATCAAGCTGTTCCGCGGGCAAGGTCTCGACTGTCTTCTTGTTGCGATAAAAATCAGTGACTGTCAGGTTCAGCACGGTGTCCAGCTCCGCACCGGTGGTCACACGGTCCTGAAGACCTTCCGTATATTCCCTTATGAAGTAATTCTTCAGTTTCCAGCCATTGAAAGTGCTGTCCCATACCGCCTTCTCGGCGGAAATCTTCTTGACGAGCTTGTTGTCCTCTATGTCTTCCAGACTGAATTCGTAGGCGGTGTTGTTCCATGAACTGAAAGATTCGACCGAGACGAACTTCCCTGGATCAATCTGATAATGTACATTACTGGAGGACAATGAGTTCCTGTGTTTTATATATTTTAGTTCGAAATTTATTCGCTTGACGTTCGCCCTCGGAATCACCCAGAGGTTGAGAGAAAGGGAAAGCGTGGCGATCAGCAAAGCGGAGACCATATACGGCACCATCATCCTCTTGTAGCTTACGCCGCAGGACAGAATGGCGATGATCTCGCTGTTGGCCGCCATTCTGGAGGTGAAGAATATGACCGTGATGAACACGAACAGCGGGCTGAACATATTCACAAAATACGGGACGAAGTTCACATAATAGTCGAAGACGATGGCGTGAAGAGGAGCCTTGTTCTCGACGAAATGGTTGATCTTCTCGCTGATGTCGAAGATTATGACGATTCCGATGATGAGAAGAAGGGCTATAAAGAAGGTCATTATGAACTTCTTTATGATGTACCAGTCTATCTTCTTCAGTCCCACGTTCATATTCCTAAAGTCTTGAACTTATTCTTTTTACGGTCGTTTCCTTCCAAGAGGCGAAATCCCCCGCCTCGATGTGCAGACGCGCCTCTCTGACAAGGTCGAGGTAGAAGGCAAGATTGTGCTCGCTCGCTATCATCGCGGCGAACATCTCCTTCGCGATGAAAAGATGATGCAGGTATGCTCTTGAATATGTCCGGTCGACGAACGACGCTCCGTCCGGATCGATCGGCGAGAAATCCTCCGCCCACTTGGAATTGCGCATATTCATTATGCCGTTCCACGTGAAGAGCATTCCGTTGCGGCCGTTGCGGGTAGGCATCACGCAGTCGAACATATCCACTCCCCTCGCGATTCCCTCAAGGATGTTGGCAGGCGTGCCGACTCCCATCAGGTAGCGTGGCCTGTTGTCCGGCAGGAGCGGGCAGACGAGTTCCAGCATCTCGTACATCTTCTCGGTAGGCTCCCCTACCGCAAGTCCGCCGATCGCGAAACCGCCGACAGCCTCACTGTCTCCGACGAGGCTGACAGCGTGGTCAACCGCCCGTTTGCGGAGTTCCGGATAGACACAACCCTGGATGATCGGGAACATAACCTGATTGTACCCGTACAGAGGCTCGGTCTCACAGAAATGCTTGAAATAACGCTCAAGCCATCCCTGAGTCAGTTTAAGAGACTTGGCAGCGTACTTTTCGTCAGCGTCACCTGGACAGCACTCGTCAAGCGCCATCATTATGTCAGCGCCGATAACCCTTTGGGTGTCAACGTTGTTCTCCGGGGTAAAAGTGTGCCTTGAACCATCAATGTGAGACTGGAAACGGCAACCCTCCTCGGTGATTTTTCTGATTTTGGTCAAAGAGAACACCTGGAATCCGCCGCTGTCCGTCAGAATCGGTCTGTCCCAGTTCTCAAACTTGTGAAGTCCGCCGACCTTTTTCAAGGTGTCGAGACCCGGCCTCAGATAGAGATGATAGGTGTTGCCAAGGATGATCTCGGCCTTCACATCCTCCTTCAAGTCCCTGTGATAGACCCCCTTGACGGAGCCTACCGTCCCGACAGGCATGAATATCGGAGTCCTCACCTCACCATGATCGGTGGTGAAAACGCCTGTCCTTGCCCTTGAGCCGGGATCCTTCGCTATCTCTCTGAAAACCATTCTTCCAAAATTTAACCCTCAAAGATAGTGATTTTTAGCCGAAAACTCGTACATTTGTTTGTTTTGACCATACGCATAATAACAAAAAACACAATAACGTTATGAGCAACAAGCACATCAGCCTCAGGCTGATCATTATGAACTTCCTCCAGTACGCCATCTGGGGAGCGTACCTGACATCTATGGGAAGTTTTCTCGGCAAGGCCGGGCTTGGTCCCCAGATCTGGCTTTTCTTCGCCACACAGGGATTCGTCTCCATATTTATGCCAGCCCTCGTCGGCATCGTGGCCGACAGATGGATCCCCGCACAGAAGACACTGTCTCTCTGCCAACTCATCGCAGGTGTCTCGATGCTCGGCACCGGACTGTACGCGATGGGCAACGTCAACCTGACCGAAGGAGCGTATCTGGTCGGTCCGGACTTCAATTTCAGCATTTTCTACATCCTCTACACGATCAGCGTGGCGTTCTACATGCCGACAATCGCCCTTACCAACTCCGTGGCCTACGCAGGTCTTGAAGGAGCCGGCAAGGACACTGTCAAGGCGTTCCCGCCGATCCGTGTGTTCGGAACGGTCGGATTCATCTGCACGATGCTGTTCGTGAACTTTATGAAGGATCCTTCCGGAATCCAGTACCAGCACAGCTACTTCCAGTTCTTCACCTCCGGAGTTCTCAGCCTGATTCTCGGGTTCTATGCGCTGAGTCTCCCGAACGTGCCTGTCAAGAAGGTCAGCGGCAGCAGCTTTATGGAAGCCACCGGTCTCAAGGCGTTCTCCTTGTTCAAGGACAGGCAGATGGCCGTGTTCTTCATTTTCTCGATGCTCCTCGGCGCGTCTCTCCAGATCACCAACGGCTACGCCAACTCGTTCATCTCCTCCTTTGCGGGAAGTCCTGAATATGCCGACGCCTGGGGCGCGCGCAACGCCAACGCCCTGATCTCGCTCAGCCAGATGTCCGAGACCCTATGCATCCTCCTCATCCCGTTCTTCATGAAGAGGTTCGGAATCAAAAAGGTGATGCTCATCGCGATGTTCGCCTGGGTTCTCAGATTCGGATTCTTCGGAATCGGCAACCCTGGCTCGGGAGTATGGCTGTTCATTCTCTCCTGCCTTGTGTACGGTGTGGCGTTCGACTTCTTCAACATCTCCGGATCCCTCTACGTGAACCGTAAGACCACCAAGGACATCCGCTCCAGCGCCCAGGGACTGTTTATGTTGATGACGAACGGTCTCGGAGCCTCAATCGGAACCTGGGCCGCCGGCAAGGTCGTGAACCATTACGTTTACAACGCCGCCCAGCCTGACTGGGCCACAGCCTGGTACGTGTTCGCCGGTTACGCTCTTCTTGTAGGCATCCTGTTCATATTCCTGTTCAAGGATCCCGGCAAGGACGAGGAGTGCGCCGAAGAGGCCTAAGGTTTCTTCACCGGCGGGCCTGTCTCGACCTTTGAGAGCCCGAACAAGCGGCTTTCCGACAAATAATATTTGATATCGTAGCAACGATATTCATTGTGATTCCTGACCTTGTGGTACGATGTGACACAGTCAAACCTGTAGCCCATCTGAGCAAGGTCAGGAATATTCATTGATGTGACACCATTCTCCAACAGGGACATCAGAATCCCGTGGTTGCGGTCCAGCGCCCCGATGGTTCTCAGCCGCAGCCCCTTCAGATGGCCGCTGTTGACATAGTGGTACCTGCTTTTGCAAGTGACGCAGCAAAACTTCATATCGCTGCGCCCGTAAGGAAGAACATCCCCACACTCCAGACATCTCCCCCTCGATTCGTCTTCCAAGTTCTTCATCGCTTATCTTTTATCGGCAGGCCTGCCTGCCATGGTAAATATGTTCAGAGGCTTGAGCGAGTGAACTTCACTGCCACCAACCTATGATTTCGGCAAATATGTCTTTCTTAAACGAGTTTTGAAAGAGGTGAAAAGAAATTTCATGAATATTTTTCTGTTTCTTATCACCAAGGTAAACGCATAGAAAAATTTTGTGGCCATAAAATAATTCTTTGTTATGCCTGATAAAATTTTATTCCCATAAGACAGATATCGTTTCCCCACTAAAAAAAATCATTTGCCGCTAATCCGGAGGCGGACAAATCAGCGGTTTGATAATATTCAGAAAAATCTCACGTGTATTTCTTTTTCATCCGTCCCCCGCCTGAAATACCATTATAACTTTGCGTCAGACAAAATTTCAAAACAACTTGAATTATGGAACAATTGAACAGACTTGAAATCCGAGGGAATGTCGGCAATGTCAACATTCTCAAGGTCGGGGAGACGCGGGTGGCGCATTTCTCCGTCGCGACCAACTTCGCCTACAAGGGAAGGAACGGTGAGCCGGTAATCGAGACCACATGGCACAATGTGACCGCATGGGAAGGAGTCAAGGGCATCTCGTCATTGGATGTCATCCAGAAAGGTTTTCCCGTCTATGTGACAGGCAGGCTCCGGTCTCAGAAATATACTTCCAGCGACGGAATAGAAAGAACAAGCATGGAAGTGATCGCCAACTCGGTTGAAGCCATTGATGAAAACATCTCCGCTCAATACATGAAGTAGGCCGCACGACTTTTTTCCCGGTGGTCACAGTGGGGATGAGACGTTGGGATGGGCGGCCATCGGGATTTTTGATTTACTTGAAATAGTGCTTTAGGTAAACAAAGAGCGTATGATTATATTATACCATAAATACTTATTTCATGTCAAATGAATTATTTTTTCAATAAATTGCAGAAAAATATTTGGATATAACAAAATAATGTGTACCTTTGCGTACACTTTCTGTCTAGCAGGCAAAGGCTGATTGGACGCCAAAGCGGAACTCCTTGGATTCAAGGCCGTGAGGCAGCAGAAATGCCAGGTGCGAACGCATCTCCATCAGAAAACCTTACCGCAAGCGGAAAGTTATTTTTTTATGCAATCGCACGCGCAGCAATCGCACGGGCACTGTGGCAGAAAAATAAAATCAGGAATTTTGGCAACGTGCAAAATTCCTGATTTTCTTTTTTTTTCTGCCACTGTGATCCACAGCAACTTATATTGCAAACTTCGGCAAGCTCAGTGACCGACTTTGGCAAATTTCATAGACAACTTATATTGTCGCGGAACATGTCAAAGCAACCGAACGATCACCTTATCGGTTTTTGTACATGTCATCATAGTAGCGGAGGTACTCCCCGCTGGTCACGTTGTCAAGCCATGGACCATTCTCAAGGTACCAGCGGACGGTCTTCTCGATACCTTCCGCGAACTGAAGGCTCGGCTCCCAACCCAGTTCATTCTTCAGCTTGGACGAATCGATGGCATAACGCATGTCATGTCCTTTCCTGTCGGTCACGAACGTGATGAGATCATCATCCGCTCCCTCCGGGCGGCCAAGCAACCTGTCCACAGTCTTGATAAGAACCTTGATCAGGTCAATGTTCTTCCACTCGTTGAAACCACCTATGTTATACGTCTCGGCAATCTTTCCCTTATGGAAAATCAAATCGATCGCCCGGGCGTGATCCTCGACATAGAGCCAGTCACGGACATTCTCCCCTTTTCCATAGACCGGAAGCGGACGACGCTGCCGGATGTTGTTGATGAACAGAGGAATCAGTTTTTCAGGGAACTGGTACGGACCGTAATTGTTCGAGCAGTTCGTCACGATCGTCGGCATCCCGTAGGTGTCATGATAGGCCCTGAGAAAATGATCGCTTGAGGCTTTCGACGCTGAGTACGGACTGTGAGGCTGGTACTTGCAGTCCTCGGTGAAGAAAGTGTCACCGAACGGCCCCCCGCCACACTCATTGCCGGCAGGATCTCCCTCCGGCCTTGTCAACTCAAGAGCGCCATAAACCTCATCGGTGGAAATATGATAGAACCGCTTTCCTTCCCAACCTTTCGGCTCCCAAAACTCACGGGCGGCCTGAAGCAGAGTCAATGTGCCCAGGACATTTGTCTTAGCGAATATGAACGGATCCTTGATAGAGCGGTCAACATGGCTCTCGGCGGCAAGGTGTATGATGCCATCAACGGAATATTCAGAGATCACTTTGCGGACGGCCTCAAGGTCGCAGATGTCGGCCTTGACGAAAGTATAGTTCTGGCGATCCTCTATGTCCTTGAGATTGGCGAGATTGCCGGCATAGGTAAGCTTGTCAAGATTGATGATCCGGTAGTCCGGATACTTGTTGACAAACAGCCTCACCACGTGACTGCCTATGAAACCGGCCCCACCGGTTATCAGAATCGATCGTTTGTAGTTCATATTCAATTATTTCTTCTGCATTTTCCCTTCGTACAGGTCATCGTACGCCGCCCTCTTGCGGAAGATGTCGATCGCCGTGTAGATGGACGACATCATGGACTGCGGATCCGCCTCGTCACGCCCGGCCATCTCGTAGGCCGTGCCATGATCCGGAGAAGTCCTGACAATCGGAAGCCCTGCCGTGAAGTTCACGCCGTCCTCGAAGGCCAAAGCCTTGAACGGAGCCAGTCCCTGATCATGATACATGGCCAGAGTGGCGTCAAACTTCGCATAATGTCCGAGCCCGAAGAACCCGTCCGGAGAATAAGGTCCGAAAGCCATAAGCCCTTCAGCGTTGGCCGCTTTCACGGCAGGAAGGATTATCCTCTCCTCCTCGTCGCCAAGCAGGCCGCCGTCCCCGCAATGAGGATTCAGTCCCAGCACTGCGATCTTAGGCTCCACGATGCCGAAATCCCTCTTCAGCGACGCGGTCATCAGCCTCAATTTGTTCACGATCTTCTCCTGCGTGATCGACGCCGGAACATCCTTTAAAGGAATATGCCCGGTCACGACACTGATCCTGAGCTGGTCGGAGACCATGAACATCAGCACGTCATCAACTCCGAATTCCTTTTGGAGATATTCAGTATGCCCGGTGTTTCCGAAACCCTCGGCCACCATGGCCTTCTTGTTGATAGGAGCCGTCACCAGCACGTCGATGTCACCGTTCTTGATGTCCTCCACAGCGCACTCAAGCGACCTGATGGCCGATTTAGCCGACTCCGGAGTGGACTGTCCCGGCTCGACGAACACATTGTCCGGAAGGCAGTTGACAATATTGATCTTCTTTGGCTTAGCATCCTTGGCGCTCTGGATCACATAAGTGTCCATCTGGTCAAGGTTATGGATCAGTTTACGGTAGAAACCGAAAATCTTTGACGAACCATAGATCACCGGAGTGAACGAATCCAGAATTCTGGCGTCAGCCAACGACTTGATGATCACCTCATAGCCGATACCGTTGCCGTCACCCTGCGTGATACCGACAATCGGCTTTTTGTTATTCCTTTCCATATTTTCCTATTATTAAGTAAGCGGCCACGGCAAGTCCGGGACCTCCGTGAGCATATTCATTCACAAATTTAATCAAAATCAATGAGACTGCCTTCAGCTGCGGCGTTAAGTTCAAAGCCCTCATCGGCGGGAAGCGTCCTGCCCGCCGCCACCGCACCCGCCCCCGCAGCCACGGCAAGCCGGTCGCAACGTTCATTCTCGGGATGCCCGTTATGCCCCTTGAGCCAATGGAACGCCACCCTGTGCATCCGGTAAACATTCAAGAACCTCTTCCATAGGTCCGGATTCTTGACCTTCTTCCATCCTTTCCTCTCCCAATTCAGAAGCCAGCCCTCATTCACGGCCTTGACCACGTATGACGAATCACTATAGACCTCAACCTCTGCGTCCCGCCACTTAATCGCCTCCAACCCTTTGATCACAGCCAAAAGTTCCATCCTGTTGTTGGTCGTGCGGGCGAACCCTCCGCTCATCTCCTTCTCATGCCCGGCGCACTTGAGAACAACGCCGTATCCCCCCGGCCCCGGGTTGCCGCTTGACGCCCCGTCCGTGTAAAGGAATATCCTTGGTCTCGATGAATTTGTTTCCATAGAATACAAACTTACATAAAAATCCGCATTTTTCACGCCCGATAGCGCAAGAATCGTCAGGAAGGGGTCTATAAAGGGAATGATTACTGAACCTCGGATTTTGATAAAGGAATATTTCTGATTAAATTTGTGAATGGCGACCGACGTCGGTTTGACGGCCCGGGCCGAATTTGGAGACACCATGAATATTCTTGTGACAGGAGCCAACGGCCAGCTAGGGACCGAACTCCGGAACGTGACGGCAGGAAGCCGCAACAACTACATATTCTCAGACGTGACATCGCTGCCCGGAGTCGAGACGCTCAATCTTGACATCACGAACATAGACGCGGTCAGGATTGTCTGCGACTCGGAAAAGGTCGATGTAATCGTGAACTGCGCGGCCTACACGAATGTGGACAAGGCAGAGGACGAGCCTTCTATGGCTATGCTTCTGAACTGCACGGCGGCCGGTAATCTGGCCAAAGTCGCGGCGGAAAGAGACGCGGCGTTGATCCACATCTCCACGGACTACATCTTCCACGGGGATATTCCCATGCCATGCAAGGAGGATTGGCCGACAGATCCGCTTGGGGTCTATGGTTCCACCAAACTGGCCGGCGAAAAAGAGATCGAGAGATCCGGATGCAGGAGCGTGATCCTCAGAACCGCATGGCTATATTCACCTTACGGCAAGAACTTCGTGAAGACGATGCTTCGCCTGACGGAAGAGAGGGATTCGCTCAATGTCGTTTTCGACCAGATCGGCACTCCGACCTACGCCTATGACCTGGCCTCACTGATCACAAGAATCATCGAAGACGGCCAACTTGACAGGACAGGAATATACCATTTCTCCAACGAGGGCGCGGTCTCGTGGTACGATTTCGCAAAGGCGATCAGCGAGATCGGCGGAACGACCTGCGACATCAGGCCATGCCACACGGAGGAATATCCATCCAAAGCGCAGAGGCCACGTTTCTCGGTCCTGGACAAGACCAAGGTGAAAGAGACATTCAAAGTCACGATCCCCTACTGGAGAGACTCGCTGGCGGACTGCATCAAAAGAATCAAATAACACTGAATATAACCATGAAAGGAATCGTATTAGCCGGTGGAAGCGGCACTCGTCTCTACCCTATCACCAAGGGAGTCAGCAAACAGATGCTCCCTGTCTATGACAAGCCGATGGTCTATTACCCGATCTCGGTTCTGATGACAGCCGGAATCAAAGACATCCTCATCATCTCCACACCTACAGATCTACCAGGATTCCGAAGACTTCTGGGTGACGGGAGTGATTTCGGAGTGAGTTTTGAATATGCGGAGCAACCTTCCCCGGACGGACTCGCGCAAGCATTCATCATAGGTAAGGACTTCATCGGCGAAGACTGCGCCTGTCTCGTGCTTGGAGACAACATATTCCAAGGCACAGGTTTCGGCGCTCAGCTGAGAGAGGCAGTGCGTACCGCCGAGGAGGAAGGGAAGGCGACCGTGTTCGGCTATCAGGTCAGCGATCCGCAGCGTTACGGTGTGGCCGAGTTTGACGCCAACGGAAACTGCCTCAGCATCGAGGAGAAACCGGCCGAGCCAAAGAGCGACTATGCGGTGACCGGACTCTACTTCTACCCGAACGAAGTGGTGGAAATCGCGCATAGGATCAAGCCGTCAGCCAGAGGCGAGCTGGAGATAACAACGGTGAACCAAGAGTTTCTTACTGCCGGAAAGCTGAAGGTCCAGAAACTCGGACGAGGTTTCGCATGGCTGGACACGGGCACTCACGAATCCCTTGCCGAGGCCTCGACCTACATCGAGGTCATCGAGAAACGTCAGGGGCTCAAGGTCGCCTGTCTGGAGGAAATAGCCTACAGAAAAGGCTGGATCACAGCCGAAAGGCTTCGTGAGCTGGCCAAGCCGATGATCAAGAACCAGTACGGCCAGTACCTCATCAAGGTAGCGGAAGAATAAAAGCGACCGTATTTCAATGAATATCACAATGGTAGAAACAGCATGAACATCATCACAACCGAAATCGAAGGCCTCCTCATCATAGAGCCAAGAATATTCCAGGACAGCAGAGGGTATTTCTTCGAATCGTTCAACCAGAGGGAGTTCGAGGAGAAGATCGGTCCGGTGATGTTCGTTCAGGACAACGAGAGCAAATCCTGCTATGGAGTAGTCAGAGGACTGCATTTCCAGAAAGGGGCGCATTCGCAAAGCAAACTGGTCAGGGTAGTGAAAGGCAAGGTCCTGGATGTGGCTGTGGATCTTAGGCCAGGCTCAAAGACTTTCGGGAAACACGTGTCGGTCGAGCTTTCCGAAGACAACCACAGGCAGTTTTTCATTCCCAAAGGGTTCGCACACGGATTCAGCGTCCTGAGCGACGAGGTGATCTTCCAGTACAAGTGCGACAGTCTCTATTGTCCGGAGTCGGAAGGAGCGGTCGCATGGGATGATCCGGATTTGGAAATCGACTGGATGGTCCCCAAAGACAAGATCATCCTCTCCGAGAAAGACAAACGCCATCCGAAACTGAGAGATTGCCGGCCGGAAGATCTGCCGTAAGCGCACTGTATTAAATGATCACTTAAAATCGATTACGAGATCTTGCTGTAATCCTTGATGTTGTACTTATCTTTGCGTAGTTCGCGGGCAAGAAGTTCGTTTACAGGAAGTTCGAGAGTCTGGTCATGGGCCAGCACATGCTCGGCATAACTTCTCGCGTCCGCCAGCAAGGCTCCGTCATGAGCCAATGAGGCGATGTTCAGCTCGATCGGAAGGCCGCTCTGCTGGGTTCCCTCCAGATCACCCGGCCCACGCATCTTCATGTCCTCCTCCGCCAGATCGAAACCGTTCTCCGTGGCGCACATGAGTTCAAGCCTCTTACGGGACTCCTTGCTGACCTTGTTGCCGTGCATCAGCACACAATAGGATTTCTCGCATCCCCGTCCGACACGTCCGCGGAGCTGGTGCAGCTGCGCGAGACCGAACCGCTCCGCGCTCTCGATCACCATCACGGAGGCGTTAGGGACATCGACGCCGACCTCGATCACGGTCGTGGACACAAGGATATTCGCACGCCCCGCCGAGAAAGCATCCATGTTGAACTGTTTGACCTCGCTGGTCTGTTGTCCGTGCACGATGGCGACCTTGTAAGGCGGAAACGGGAATCTGGAGACGATATTCTCATAACCAGCTTCAAGGTTCTGATAGTCAACCTTTTCACTCTCGAATATCAAGGGATAGACAACAAACACCTGACGTCCGGCGGCGATCTCTTTCTTCATGAAATTGTAAAGCTGCGGACGCTTGCCCTCCCCTATCAGCATAGTCTGGATCGGCTTTCTGCCCGGCGGCATCTCATCGATGACCGAGACATCCAAGTCACCATAGAATGTCATCGCCAACGTCCTTGGAATCGGAGTGGCGGTCATGACAAGCACATGAGGCGGCACACCGGAAGCTCCTTTGGCCCAAAGCCTTGCCCTCTGTTCCACACCGAAGCGGTGCTGCTCATCTATGATGGCGAGGCCGAGGTTTTTGAATATCACAGTGTCCTCTATCAAGGCATGCGTGCCGATTACTATTCCCACAGAGCCGTCAGCCAAACCTTCCAGAATCGGTCTGCGGGCCGCCTTTCCGGTCGATCCGATCAATAGTTCGCAACGTACTCCGGTCGGCGCCAAGTATTTGGAGATATTGGCGTAATGTTGCTGGGCAAGAACCTCTGTGGGCGCCATGATGCAAGCCTGATAGCCGTTCCCCACTGCGATCAGAGCGGAAAGCACAGCGACCATTGTCTTGCCAGAACCCACATCCCCTTGAAGAAGCCGGTTCATCTGTCGGCCGCTCATCATGTCCGAACGGATTTCCTTTATCACGCGCTTCTGGGCACCTGTAAGTTCGTATGGCAAAGCACTGTAGCAAGCATTGAAAGCCGTGCCGACCTTAGGCATAGGAATCCCGACGGCGGAACGGCTGCGGACATATTTCTGCTTTAACAAAGACAGCTGCAACAGGAAAAGTTCCTCCCATTTGAGACGGTACCTGGCCTTCTCAAGAGCGTTCTGGTCGGACGGGAAATGGACATTCCTGATAGCGAACCTCAACGGGGCAAGGCCTTTTTCCCTGAGAATATATTCAGGCAAGGTCTCACCTACATCTCCGATCGCAAGATCGATCGCCTCGGCCATCAGCCTGTTCATCACCTTGCCGGTAACCCCACCATTGCGAAGCTTGTCGGTAGAGTTATATACTCCCGTGAGGACTCCTGAAAAGCTGGTGGCACCTTGTGCGGGAGGATTGTCTATCTCGGGATGAACTATGTTGAAACGTCCGTTGAACTGGTTAGGCTTGCCGAAAAACAGAAAAAAAGAACCTGGTTTCAGCCGTTCTGAGGTGTACTTGACACCCCTGAAAAAGACCAGTTCCATCATCCCGCTCTGGTCCTTTACCATGACACTCAGCTTCTTGCCCGTCATCTGTACGCTGACCACCTGGGCGAGGATCTGGACATAGGCGCTCGTGGACTGGATGTCGGCGATTCTCTGGATGGTGCTTCGGTCAATATAACGGAACGGAAAGGTGCGAAGAAGGTCTCCGACAGTGGACACACCCAACTCCGATTTCAAGAGCGAGGCCCTTTTCGGCCCCACTCCCGGAAGAAACTGCACCTCTGTGTCCAACTTGTTCCTGATCATGGTGCGAAGATAAGAAGAGGGTGGATAAAAAACAACTTAATCCACCATCCTTCACATCATTTCTTTTTGAGCGTGGCGTTGAACGAGATGACATAGGAGCCGCCGAAATGGCCGCTTGAGATCTCGGTGCGAACCGGAGTGACATATTCGGATTTCGGCCCGAACTCACCGCCGTTCGCCTGACCGTCGATGTCGGTGAATGACATGTAGAATTTATCCACGCGGGGGATCGACATGAATTTGGAATATTCACCTTCCTGATCAGTATAGAGGGTGTCGGCGCGATAGATGACATCGGTACTGTAATCGGCTATGACCCGGATTCCGTTGATTGGCTTTCCATCCTCATCGGAGACCTTGCCCATGATCTGATAGTTGGCTATCGGCTGCCCGTCAGATGAGAAATCGAACTTGTCTTCAGGATCATCAACCATACACGAGACAAAGATCGGAGCCACCAGAAATGGCAGCGCCAACGTCTTTACAAACATATTCATTCCAACTTTCATCATTTCAACCGCAAATCTGCTTAGTAACCTTCAAAAAATAAGTTACATGGGATGAGACTATTTATCTCCTACCGTTTACCAAATCCCCAAAATCAAATCCCTTGCTTGGAACAAGAGCGATTTTCAAGTGCAAAGATGTGAAAAATTTCAAAACAACAAGCCAAATCAGGGTTAAATTACTTTTTGTTTGCTATATTTGATGTGCCGAAAAGAAGCACAACGCAATGGTTTCAGAATTGATCGGGAAATATATCTGGCTCGTTCAAAGCCTCATCGCCGCAGGTGGTGGCGGTCTGACCTTCAAGGAACTTAATGTGAAGTATTCGGGAAGGTTCGGCCAGTCATATTCCAGAAGGACATTCAACAACCACAGGCTCGCGGTGGCGGATCTTTTCGGGATCGACATCGAATGCGACAGGAGCACGAGCCGCTATCTCATCCCGTACAGCGGCGATGTCCTGGACAACGACGAAAGCATCGGATGGCTTGTCAACACATTCACGGTCAACAATCTGCTTTCACTGGGAAAGGAACGTCTCTCCGGCAGGGTAAGCGTGGAGGAGATACCATCCGGGCAAAAGTACCTCACGGCGATAATGCAGGCGATGGAAGATGGGAAAGAGCTGGAGATCGCCTATGGGAAATACACCTCCGACTCTTCGGAGAACCTTCATATTCAGCCGTTAGCGGTCAAAGAGCATGAGAAGAGATGGTACCTTGTGGCTTTTTGCCACGAAAGGGCCTTGGCTGAGACAGGAAACCACGACATGAGTGCTTGGAGGGTATATGGCCTTGACCGGATCACCTCGCTGAAAGTGACAGACGTGCCTTTCAAGATGCCTAAAGACTTCGACGTGGAGAGAATATTCAGCCAAAGTTATGGAATATATTTCCCGAGGCCCGGGCAGAAGCCGGTCACGATCCGTTTCAAGGTGACAGACGAGGAGGCAAGATATCTTCGGGATCTGCCCGTCCACCGGTCGCAGGTAGAGGAAGGCGCGGCCAAGGGAGGCGGAAGAATATTCAGGATCCGTGTCATTCCGAACCGTAACCTGACGATGGAGTTCTGCCGCCACGCCGGAAGGCTGGAGGTGCTCGAGCCGGAATCCGTAAGACAGGAAGTCAGGGAAGAACTTGAGAAAGCGTATAAACAATACTTATAATATTTATGATAAACAATGGAAAGGCCGCCCTCGTGGCGGCGGCACTGATTACAATGATGAGTTGTACACAGAAAAACGAAACACAGGCGGACAACGGGTACATAGGCCCGTCCGACATCAAGATCGAGGACGGAAGGATGACTCCGGAAGCGCTTCTGTCACTTGGTCGCCTGTCAGATCCGCAACTGTCTCCGGACGGACATTGGATCCTCTACGGAGTCAGCTACACTTCCATCGAGGAAAACCGCTCGTGCAGGAACCTGTTTCTTGGCGAGGTTATCAAGAATGATGACGGATCGCTTTCATTCGGGGACAAGATCCAATTGACAGCCGAAGGCAAGAGCGTAAGCAACGCCCGCTGGAGCCTGGACGGAAAATCCATCTACTACCTTCAGGGCGGTCAGCTTTACAATGCCGCCATCTCTATCGTTGACGGAAAGGCCTCACTCTCAGCAAAGAAGCAGCTTAGCGATGTGAAAGCCGGAATCGGAGAGTTCTCCCTCAGCCCGGACCAGACACAGGTTCTCTACACCAGCACCATTCCGGGAGCGGTGAAGACGCCTAAGGATTTCGACGAGAAACTGGACAAGGCGCAGGCCTACGTCACGGAAGACCTTATGTACCGCCACTGGGACCATTGGACGACCGAAAGGCCGCAGACATACGTGGCACCGCTCGGCGCCAAGGTCACAGAAGACAATTCAATGAATATACTCGCGGAGGGAGCGGGCAGGTACGAACTGCCACTGGAGCCTATGAGCGGCATCGAGCAGCTTTGCTGGAGTCCTGACGGACACTATGTGGCTTATTCCTGCAAAAAGGTTGAGACGGGTCGTGAATATGCCTTCTCAACAGACACGGAGATCTACATCTACAGCATCCTGACAGGCGAGACCGTCCAGATTCCGATGGCCGGCGGCTATGACACTGATCCGGTCTGGAGCCCGGACGGTAAGCAGATCGCCTGGCTGAGCATGGAGCGCAACGGATACGAGGCCGACAAGGTTCGCCTTATGGTCGCCGAGCTGGCTGACGCGGAGGCTTCCTCCGATGGACAATCCGCCATCCCTCACATAAATGGAATCCGTGACCTCACCGCTGATTTCAAGTACAACGCAGGCGGCCCTGTCTGGGCGGCGGACTCCAAGAGCATCTATTTCAATTCCCTGATCGAGGGACTTCAAGCAATCTGCAACGTGAAGGTGGCCGACTCCGAAATCAAGAGAATCACTCCGGACGATGCATGGTACGATTTCAACTCTCCGTTCGCCATCGTTGACAGCACCCTGCTCGCAAGTTACTGTTCGATGGAGTTCCCTACCGAACTCGTGGCCGTGAACGAGACTGACGGATCGTTCAGCAGGATCACCGATGAGAACGGAGGCATCATCGGCCAATTGACAGCCTACGAGACGCGTGAACGCTGGATCAAGACCACTGACGGGAAGAAGATGCTCACCTGGGTACTCTATCCTCCCAAGTTCGATTCTACAAAGGTGTATCCTGCCATCGAGATATTCCTTGGCGGACCTCAAGGTACTTTGAGCCAGGGCTGGAGCTACCGCTGGAACTACCGTCTCATGGCCAACCAAGGCTACATCGTGATTCTTCCCAACCGCCGAGGCACGACCGCGTTCGGTCAGGAATGGTGCGAGCAGATCAGCGGCGACTACATCGGTCAGAATATGCAGGACTACCTCAGCGCGGCCAAGGAGCTCAAGGCTGAACCTTATGTCGGCAAACTTGCTGGCTGTGGAGCCTCCTACGGCGGATTCAGCGTCTATTACATGGCCGGAATCCACGGCAACGTCTATGACTGCTTCATCGCCCACGCCGGAATATTCGACGAGAAGTACATGTACTACGAGACCGAGGAACTTTGGTTCGCGAACTTCGACAACGGCGGACTTTCTGAATATTCCTACACCGCCGGCGAGAAGGGTCCGCGCGGCGACGGCAGGACATTCGGCGGCATCCAGCAGGCCGGCTCGCCGTGGAGCGACGCCG
>OEFA01000330.1_pt1 | contig 17808 bp, 17 predicted proteins | sample 1495601 | NCBI WGS metagenome assembly OEFA01 (sample SAMN02324081, study PRJEB22366) | human gut metagenome | biome: human | place: Canada: Ontario | collected 2010-10
ATTGTGGTCTTATGCTTGACATATCTACGGCTCGCAGGGATTACAACTATCTTTTTAACAATGGTAACGACCATTGGCAGAGCAACCGTACAGTAGCTTTGGCTGCAACAAGTGAATATAACCTTCGACAGGGAACTAAAATAAATCCATTTGTCGGTGCTGCTCTTGGTGTTGCTTTCAATGATGTGGTAGGTGACGAATATTTTCCGAGCAACGGAACTTCATTGCTTTTTGCCCCACGAATTGGCGTCGAATTTGTACATCATATTCGTCTTATGGCACAATTCAACATTTGTCGTACAGGCTATAATAATTTTAGTCTTACTCTTGGTTTTGTACTTGGAGGCAGACCAAAAAAATAGAAAGCAAACAAACTGCTTATTCTGCATCAAAGAATCCCAAACCACTAACCACCTCAAAACCAATAACCCTTATTGGTTTTGAGGTTTCTAAATACCGGCGGTGCAAACAACTTCGCCGTTTCCGATGCGTGCCACTCTGGAAACAAGTCGGGATTGCATCGAATGTGGTTCACCACGTCTATCATATCTCTCATTCTGATTGAGCCGCCATTGAGCAAATCAACGACTTGCCCTCGGATGGCGTTGATGACGCGAGCAAGGTCTGCCATGTGCGTCTTCCTCAGCACCTCGTTTCTCAACCGCACCATCAGTTCGGGTGAGAAAAACTCCTCGGCAAGCGATGCCTCGATGTCTAGTATCTTTGGGCGAAGTGCGAGATAACGCTCCCACTTCGAGCCGGCGCCTTTCACTTGGTCGGTGATGGCGAGGTCGGGAAACAGCGTTTCCCCAAAGAACGAAGCTTGCGAGGAAGTGAGCCACTTAGTCTCACCGCTAAGTGCCGGGAGAAGATTGGCTATACACTCGTCGCGGTAGTCGGCGAGCGAGGCAATCAGTCGGTCAACACGTTCTTTCGATGCCGGAGCGATGTTTTGGTTGCTGACCACTCCAAAGCCATTTGGAGTAAGCACCAAATCAAGCGAAGGGATAGCCCGACGAAGTGCCTCCGAGGCAATGAGTTTTGCAGTAATGATGCGGATAGGATTGTCGGCAGTGTAGCCGCAAATAGTGTTGAAAGTAATCGTTGAAACGAAAGTTTCAATCACCCAGTTCTCCGCAAGGTCAATATCGACCTTGACCTTGTCAAAGAGCGACACCTCGCCTTTGACCGTTGCGAACACATTAGGCAGGTAGTGCCGCAATGTGTCGTCATTGTTTATCAGTTTCGCCATTTGTAGTGACTTGTTTAGCGTCGGCGTGTTCGTCGAGCGTAGTTAATTGAATAAAAGGACAGTCAGGCACGACACCTTTCCACCCATTAAAGCGAATGATAATTCGATGAACGGTGAAAAGCAAGTCGTGATACGGCTTTTGGAGTGCCTGTGCTATTGTATAGAGTTCTCGTTTGTCGGAGCCGGAATTATTGCTTTGCGACTTGCCCGGCACACTGCCGACAAGATTACTGTGCACACGCATAGTAAAGCAGAACATATTCACGGCCTCCTGAATGTCGGTGCTCCAGTCACCGCCCTCCTTGGAGTCATCAATCTTGTTGATGACCACATCGTGCTGTTCCTTGCCGTCGGGCGTAACGTAAAACGTGGAGAACCAGGCTTTGCCGCTGTTCTCCGCCCCGGTGAGGAAGTCGAGAATGCTCTGCTTCTCCTGCACGATGCGTTCCTGCTGCTTGCGGCGGTCGGTGATGCCCTCACTGCGGAAAATCGATTCCCAATATTTTTGGGAAATCTCAATCTGATATTTGATAGGTGCGGAATTGCGGAGTTTCGACTCCTTGGCAAGTCCGATGAGCTGCTTGATGTTATACCATTTACCCTTGAACAGCGAAGCGTAATAAGGAATGGGATAATAAGTGCTGTCAGGCGTAGGAATACGGCTGACCACGGCAAACTTGCGGCAGGTCGTGTTCTTGGCGAGCCTGTCTTGCAGGTCTCGCCATGGCGCCGCCGCATCAAGCAACTCTATCACCTCAATGTCGCTCCGTGAGGCGATGCACTTTCTCCAGTTCGCGTACAAAAGGCGAGTTATTCTGCCGTCCTTGCCGGCAGGAGCGAAGCGGCAATAACAAGCCTCTTTGCGGAGCAGACGCACGATTTTCGTGCCGTCGCGAGAAAGGATAATCACACTCACGGCAAATCCAAAATGCTTGAAGTCCTGGCATACGCCGAGGTAATACGAGGCGATGTCATTGTCAAGAAAGAAGTCCTCGACTTCGCTCTTAACGGCGGCGGAAGCAAGACAAGTGTCGTAGCGGAGACCGCTGCCGAAACAGACTTCAGCATTAAACATCTGGCACGTGGAGAGCGTCTCATCGTCCTCGATGAGCTTCAATATGTCGAATGGCATATTGTTGTCGCCTCCCCACGGCATATAAGAGAGCGTGTCGTCAATAATGACCGGCACGATGTCAACGTCTTCTTTGAAGACCGCCGACGAGTTCACTTGAAATGCAGCCCGAGCCGACAGGTTCGGTAGCGTTTCGACCGAGTTAAAATTAAGCGAGTCCATAACATTGTAGTTTTTGCTACAAAGTTATGGACCCGCAATGCGTTCCGAAAAGACAAAAAAAAGACTTAAACGCACGGGTAGGACTCGAACCTCCTCATCATACGGTCTTTAAACCAAATGCCTCCGTTCCACATCATGGCTCTATGCGCTTAAGTCTTTGCAAAGTTATGAATTTTTACAGAAATACTTCACAATCATTCACTGAAAATATGCAACAATCTCTGATTTTGCGGATTTTTCCCTTTGAATCCATAATGTAGCCATTACGATATGTGTTCATTTTCGTTATTCCGCAAGATGCGCATAAACAACATACAAAGGTTGTCGCAATTACGGATAAAATAAAATCCTTTAACATATACTTGTTGCAATTACCCAGTGTAATCAAATACCCGTTTACTTCCATAGTGGATAAAAATTTTATTAGTCCAAATTCTCTATCACATATCGAATCACGGCAGCCTTGACATTAGCTTCCGGGTATTTGGTTTGGTAATATGCTGTAAGGTCTTTATATAGCCATATATCAAATTTCTGCGGTGCAACGGATTTGCTTAAAGACTGGCGACAAATGAATACGTCATATTGCATAACGGGTTCGTCCGGTGCAGCATTGGTTACAAAATCGAATTGGCCATGTCCGAGAACCTGGGATTCAGGTGGAAGTAGCTTGTATGATTCCGGAAACTCTGCTGCATCTTTTCCCCTTCTAATCAAAGTACCTTGCTCAACCGTGTGCATGTCGGCATCCAATAAGAACCAGTCGTCTGTTGCAGGAAAAGTAATATAATAGCGCAAACCTCCAAATTTATAGGAAGCATTGGTTTTAAGGTCATTCTCGATGTCCTCTTTTTGGTCGGCTTCAATGGCATAAGCAAAGTCCGGATTGATATACGGACAGCTTTCCTCAAAATACCAATCCGGGATGAAATGAGGAGGCAAATTATCTGAATCCTTATGTTCTTTCGATATAACTTCCAATAGTTCGTATTCAGTCCATGCCGGATCACCCATGCTATAATCCAAGTAGCTCGTTTCGCTGATGCGTATTTGGTATTCATACCCTTCTTCGTATTCAAATTTGCCGATGCTTCCCTGCGCCTCCCACTCGGTGGACTGCTCTTTTTTCACGGCATATACATCTGCCAATAAGTTGTAGCCACTCGTTACAACACCGGGAAGTTTTGCCGAAGCCACCGTAAGCGTGTATTCCTTGTAATCGGTTACTTTCCTGCCTTCTTCTTCGTTATCGTCAATGCATGCTGTCAGCCCTGCTATAGTGAGGAATTCCATGAGCAGCATTCCGAAAAAAACGTTTGTCTTCATTATTGATTTCATTTTTAATTGTTTTCTATTTAGTAAATAATCAAGTTCATGAAATACTGCATCACGGACGTGACTTTTTTCAAGTTCTCTGTATCTTATAAAGCCTCTCATACGTTCATACCTTACGGTTCAATGAGTGGAATTAAAGTTATAGTCAAATGGAAATACATTGCAAGTTCTATTTCCCACAACTATCTGTATTTCAGCTATGGATTGAATTTATTTTTGCAAACCATTGTTGTAGCAATCAAAAGCAAAGTAATTATATAAAGGAACTTTCTCATACTAAAATATTTTGTTTGTGCAAATTTACATATTTTTACAGAAATACTTCACAATCATTCACGGAAAATATGCAACAATCTCTGATTTTGCGGATTTGCCCCGACGTGAGCAATTTTATATTGCGAGTACCGGCATAAAAATCGTAGCGGAGCGAGATGCAATTATGCAGGTGAAGTATTTCGCCGTTGGCTTTCCAAACGGAAATATCCACCGGGTCGCCGCTGTTAAGCATAGTGCGAGCCGTAGTGATGTGAATTGAACGTGCCATTATCTGAATGTATAATCGTAAGGTTCAGTGAATATTCCAGTGCCTAACGGATTACGCTGTGCGATGCGGTTCTCCGCATATCGCCACGTAAACTTAACCGTGTTAGGCTTTTCCGGGTCATCGGCAATCTCACTCGTTGAGTCTGTTATCAGCACCGGGCGTAGTGCGTCGAAGTCGCCATCGTCAGGTGCACTCTCGTAGGGCGTTCGCACATCGTCGGAGCAGAACATCTGCTCGGCGAGCGAACACTCGTCGGCGGTCAGCCCTGCCGACTGCACCTCGTAGGTCTGCTCGCAAGTGGAATCGTAGAATTGCGACACACTGCCGAGGACAGCCAACGAGCGGTCAACTTTGGTCTTGGCTGTGGTAACAGCCGGTACAAAAAGGTTATCGCTTACGTTGAAGCAGTTGCGGAAGTAGAACGGACGAGTTCCGGCAAGCGACTTGTCGATGAAGAACGAGGCGGCACGGTCGCCCACGCGAACAGTGAACGCCGTGAGTTCTACCTCTCCGCCCACCATGTCCTCGGCGTGTCGCTTCACCTCGGCACAAAAGATAGTGTGCGTCCACACTTCATTGCTCGTTGCCGAAGTCTGTTGCAAAGGACCTTTGAACGAGCAATGCCCCGGCTCGCCGCCACTAACGAAATCTGCAAAGATTTCGTAATTGACGAGTTCGCCAAAGTAGGCGAAGAACGGCAGGAACACGAAGCTCTCGGGAGCCACGCGCCTCGATGCGGCAGCAGTGAGAAAGTGCGACCTAAGCAGCGGCTCGAAATCGTAGATGTCAATGTCGCGGTCGCAATAGATGCACTGGAATCCGCCACGGTCGTAGTCGTCGCTGTGCTCGTCGGGAATATCCACGTACACTTCAAACCACACGCTCATCACCACAATACCATACGGACGCATCGCCTGTTCGACGAGCGAACGCAAGTCGTATAGCAACACTCTGCCGTCGGTGGCGTAATAACGCTCCGACAACAACTTACCTGTTTCCGTCGTTGAAATATCAACGTCGATATACTCCTTGTCGGTCAGTATCGAAATCGTCCCGATATGACACGACAACATCATAGCCCGAAAATTCTGTATCTTAATCATACGGCAAAGTTACGTTCACAAATCGCCGATGCAAAAGACACTAAAAGCGGCAACCCGGTGAGGGCTGCCGCTGTGTGATGCGGAACGTTTGGAGAATTTATTCTTCCAAACTGTCCGGAACGAAGTCCGGCGCATCAGGGTCGATGCCTCGAGCGATGTACTTTGCCCGAATTGCGTTGTACGTTTGATGCACAATCTGATTGATTGCACGGAAGTGCTCGTCTTCAAGCAGGAGAGCCAGTTGTTCTTTGTGGCTCGGGAACTGTAGCCCGAAACCGTAGTTGATTGTGCGAGCTGCTTTGAGGATTACCCTCAGTTCTTGTTCAGTGAACTTGTTGTAATTGATTTGCATAGTTTTAAGAATTATAGTGTGAAACATTCGTGAGAGTTGTTGTCGATGTGGAAGATTGAGAGCGTGTAGTTCTCCGCACCCTTGCGGAATTCGAGGCGGATAAAGTCTTCATCGTCACGCCAACAGTAGTAAATGGCTTGTCGCATAGCGTCAATATCGCTGTCGGCAGTCAATTTCCATTTGCCTTGTCTTGTGTAGCAAGTATATTCGTTCATTGTCGTGTAAAATTAAAGAGTTATACATCGAGGGAGAAAGACAAAGAGGCATTACGCCTCTTTGCTCGCTTCCATTTTGAGTTTGTCGTAGATGTTTTGGCTGATGACCGCGCCGTAGCGATGTTTGAGCAAGTGCATATAGCGGATAGCACTCTTGGCTGTCTTGCAACCGCAGCCCACATTGTCTTTCGGGGCAACGCCTTGGAAATAGACGTACCAGCTGTCAAACTTGCGTTGAGCGACGATGAGATGTGGAGTAACTGTAGGCTGTGGGATAACTACGTTCTCGACTTGTTGAGCAGCCTGTTCGGCTTTCTTAGAAACTTTCTTTGCCATGATTTTTAATTTTTTGATGATTGAACATTGGCGCATTAGCGCCGTTTATTTTACGTGCAATCAAGTGGACGAAGCAGTGAAGTCGAGCGGCAAGGGTGATTGCCTTGTTGCAACGAAGCGAAACAAGGAGGAACACGGAGTGCACACTTGCCCTTGCAGCCTGAACATCGTCCTAACTTTGCACAGTTAAAATGAATGGTGCGATTGCGTGTCATCAATGTTCTTCGTCGGGAAATGTGCCGAAGGCAAAAATCATAGCAGGAAAGGTAGCCGATAAAGGCAATCAGCAACAAAGAGGTTGTAGCCTCAGCCGGAAGTGGAGCCACACTCGAAGTCGCTGCAAGTGCCGAACGCACGTCGCAATTTCCGTGGCGTTGCCCGACAATGAGCGTAGGTTGCAAGCCAAGAGTGCCGCTATGTGCCGTTCAAGCATCGAGCGGTCAGCACCGACATCGGAGACATCAAAACGGAGAGCGAGGAAAAGCCGGGTAGCGGCGTTTCTTCCCCGATGTTTCTTTAATTTGGCAATGAATGAAATGCTGCACTGACTAAGCCAAATATTACTGCCGAGGGCGATATGCTATGCAGCCTCTTGCCGTTGGCGAGAAGACTTATCACGCACGAATTAGGAGAACAGCACTCTCAATCTACCGGCAACAATCACGAATACTCTATAATTCAACAATGGAAATAGGCAAGTTTACGAAGAACGTAAGTACCAACGACAGCGACAATCAACCACGCCGGGCGGAAGCGAGCCGACAAAGACCGGCTCGGAAAAACGGCAATCGCACAAACGCAACAAAGTTGCGGCAGCCGTATGATTAAGATACATTCCGCTGTTCCCGGCGGTGGAGAGAGCAAAAGAAAGTCAGCCGTTTGGCTGACCGTCTTTCCGGAAAGAAGGCTTGCTTAGTTGTAAGAGTAAACCATAGTGTAGTCAGCGTTGCCAACACGTGCTACTGCGATGTTTGAGGCTTCGTCTTCGTTGTAGGCTTCAACGTAAACCATTTCGCTCTCACCGTCGAAAGTAATCACTTCCACTTGATATTCTTTTAACTCGTTGCTGTTTTCGTTAGCGTCGAAGTCCTTAACTGCGAATTGAGAAATATGTGTCATTGTTGTAAGAATTAAATTGTTAATAACTGTGCGCCGAGGCGCGATTGATTTTACATTGCAATCAGGAGCGAATGAAATCAGTGCCACAGGCACGACAGCCGACAAGGGCAAGACCGATAAATACTCTTTTTTTATAGGCACGAAGAAAAAAAGGAAGATTTGTCGAGGCTGCTTGTTTTACCCTTTTCGAGCGTGGATAAATCGCTAACTTTGTAATGGAAAATTTTCTATCGTGCTTTAGGCTTGCACAATGTTATGTGACAATCAATTCTGTTAAGCAACAATGGCAACATTTTATCCGCAGTTTGGACTCAGAGCGGAGAAAGCGGCAACACCTTAAAAAACAAGTGCAGTGGTACGTCAGACGAGAGAGCAAACATCTTTCCGTGCCTACAACCTACGAAGCCGAGTGCAGTAGCCAATGTTCGGTAAGCGTTATTATGCCTTACTCTTACTAAGCAAGCCTCCGCAAAGACGATTCAGTGGAGCGGCAGCCCACGATTTTGGCTCACTCCACCGCAAAAGAAAAGCCCCGGAGGTATCTCCGAGGCAATGCGTTAGGGATAGTTAGTCCGTTAGGATTGAGACCCGAGGCTCAACGGCTACGCCGCCAAAGCCCGACGGCGGTGCCGGAACGCCCTTAATTAAATATTAATATATGCTACCGGATTTTGAGACTTAGAGTTTACACAATTCCATACACATAGACCAATGAATGGAGAATCTTTTACCATTATACCGTCAAATTCATAACGGACTGACTTACCGATGAATGTTTCTGACCTATACCAGCGAATAGGCTTAAAACAGCCTTGACAATGCCATGCACGATTGCCAGCATATATTCAGTCTTTTCAGCACGGTTAACACTGAGCCGCCAATAATGGCGAGCACAATCATAAATATCTTCTCTTTCTTTATTGTCGAATGTCTTGCTAATATTTAATCAAAGCAAATGGTCGTGGGGCGTCGGTTGAATGTATTTAGTGCTATTTGTCATTAATCCCAGTCGTTTAGTTGGTTAATAAATTCTTCTTCGTCGATTTCCAGGAAAATCGGCTGTTGTTCTTGTGTGCACTCGCAGCAGTGGCACTGACCATCGCCACTACGTCCGCATGTGGTTTGCAGCCCTAATTGGGCTGCAGCTTCGCTAATTCCTAACAGAGAGACCCCTCTGTTGTGACAAAACAATACCTGGAAAGAGATTCTATCGAATACTCCTTTCCATAATATTTGCATATCATCCGTAAGCATGTGATACCACACTGCATCGCATCTTTTTGTTTTACAAAAGGGAAATTATTAAAAAATCTTCGCATAACTACTCGACAATTGCAGTGTTAGGTATTCCTGATTTATTTATTCGGTCTTTCATATTTGTCTTTTTCCCATAAGAGAACGAATAAGACAGACTTAAAACAAACGAACGGTGATATTCATTTCCCAAATTTAGAATGTTATAATTCACGGGAATGCTATGGTATAAACTTTCTGAGGTTCTCCATGAATTGTTTAACACATTCCTACAAGTGAATGTGGCTATAAAATTCCCGTTTCCATAGCTGAGAGCAAGAAAATAATTTTGAGGCCATTTTCTGGTTTCAAATATGGACACATTTTTTGATGATTTCTCCCAAAATGCGCTGATTGAAAAGTCTTTAATGTAATAATTTACTTGAGCACTTAATGATACAGGCCACGAGTTGACCTCCGTTTGACCACCTTGCTTGAAATAATTTTGAGTCAAGGTTCCCTTCACAAAAAAATTATTGTCAAATAACCTAAGTGTACCGCTAATTCCGAAACGCAGATTGGATAAATATCCAGCATTGGTATATGAACGAACAACGATAGTTCTATCATTATCATATGCCATTGGTTCCCAAACAAACACTGAAGGCCGTCTAAAATACTGCCACCGAGAGAATACATTAATTGTGGCTTGCTTGTTCGGAACGAATTTATAAGAAACAGACGGTGAAATAAAATGAAAATTTTTTAATTCAGGATTACCTTTGATTGCCGTCTCATTGTCAGTCATTATCATGTTCGGGCTTTTCATACCGAGCGAATTACCAAACATTGAGTATTCAAACGAAAACGACAAGGCGTTCTTTGTATCAAAATTCCATCCACCTGATATGAATGATTTTGGGAAGAAATATACCTCACGCAGTCCATTGTATGTCGCTTCTTCATAAGAAACTCCCACATTTCCATTGACCCGGAATTTGCCCGTGCTTAAATTGAAAACAAGCCGAGGCATAACATACCAGTCAGTCACCTTCACATTAGATGGAGTAGTACCGAGGTAGTGAATGATATTCCCATTATAGCTTGAAATTAGATTAAGACCAAATGAGACAGCTCTTAATCGCTTACGTAATGTGGCGTTTACCTTAAAATTCCAAGCATCTTCTTCTATATCGTTTAAGATACTTTGCCCTAATGCAGAATAGTCATAATCCTGTGAGGTTTTCATATATGATGCTGTAAGCTCCGATGTGAGATCAAAATTATTTTTCAGCCTTAAAAAATAATCTCCGTTCCATTCAAAACTGTAGTATCGTTCATCTCTATGGCTTTCAAATGTAAATTCGTCAGGAACTTCTCTATCTTCCAACATTATGGAGGTGTTACCCGACAAATTTCGGTATGGAGTACGATTAATTTGCACACCAACCGAATTTGCAATAGTCATTGAGTCCGAAACGTATTTGGCTCTGAATGTTGCATATCCCTGTTTGGTCTTAGTTTTTCCCATTTTGTAATCACTCTTATCCATTGTAAAATTGGGGAAATTATAGACAGTATTGGACCTCTCTCCGAAATGTGACTGCTTGTCATACTCGAAGCCGCCTAATAAATCATAAGCCATCTTCCCTAATTCATAATGTGTATATACTGAATAATCTCCTGATGGCGTTACGAATCTTTGTTGTCCGTCTATTTTTGTATATCCACCTCTGTCATATCTGGCTACAACTATGTTTAATGCGTAGCGTGCATTGTTAAAACGCGGATCAGATGGTTGTTCCAAATACTCAACTTTTTTCACATCCTCGGTTCGGATATTCTGAACTTCAACTGAAGATGCCGGAATACAGTTTATGAACACTTCTACACCATCACCCATATTTGTGGTTATGCTTTTTGTCAAAGGATTAACCGATAATACAGAAATCGGCATATTGTAGAGAAGGTTATATCCTCCATTAGATATTTTCTTTTCTTTTTTTGATGGAAAAAATGAAACCTTGTTCTTGTAAAGTACAGTTGAATTTGCAGTAACCGTGACTTCATCAAGGAGAGCCATCGCATTAATGAGCATGATGTCGCCGACATTAAAGTCGTTGAGGCGGCGGTAGGTGGTTTTGTAACCTACACAACTGAACTTTGCGATGACACTCCGGCTGTCGCAAGGTATGATAAAGCGACCGGCATTGTCGGCTATGCCATATGTAATGACGGTGGAGTCTTTCGGGGCAAGAATCATTATTGTGGTTCCGGGAGCCGGTTGGTGCTCCTCATCAAGCACACGGCCTCGATAGCAGAACTTGCCGTGCTGAAGAGCCTCGATGTAATATCGACCGCCGGAACTGATAACCGACACGGGGTTCAGTCCAATCAGTTGCCGGAGCATATCGTAGGCATCGTTTGTATGTACGGTTGCCGTTATAGGGTACTTGTCAAGTTCGTTGTAGATGAAGTTGATGTGAATGTCGGGATGCTGCTCGGCAATCTGCACGAGCGCATCGGCAAGAGGGGTATGGTTGAAGCGGTAGCTGAACTTCTGCGCAAAGGCGGTGGCGACGCAAAGCATTACCGCAATGAGAATAATAAGGCGTTTCATTTTACGGTCAATACGTTGTCGGTGAGTGTGATGTTGATTTGCTCAAAGTTGTTGAGCTGTTCCACAACCTCATTGAGAGGAAGGGCCTGATTCCATTCAAAATATAGCTGCAACGACTTGGCGGCATTCTGATTGAACTTGACGGTCGCGCCATAATAACGGGCTATGTCGGAAAGAATGGTTTCAAGGGTCTCTCCTTTGAACAGAATTGTTTCAGGCAGCGGTGCAACTTCCGTCGGAATGGTTTCCGCCGGAGCAATGTCGGTTTTGGCTACAGCAGTCTGTTCCTGCTGTTCGGTTTGCTGCGTCTGCGCTAAATCTTTTTGAGTTCCGATATAATGAGTAACGCCGATAGTTGCGGCTACCACGGCAAGTGTGCCGACAAGCGCGAGTACAACAGCAGCGGCGTTGCGCGATGCCATAAATGGAAGCCAACGGAGGATAACGGGTTTGCGCCTGGTCTGCTTCGCCTCAAAGCGCTGCCATTCCTCATCGAGGTTAATCTGGGGAACAGGAGCGGAAGCGTCAGCCGTTTTGTGCAGCATATCATATAATTCGCGAGCCTCAGGGTCGGCAAGAATCTTCTCTACCTCGGCATCGCTATAATTCTCAGGGCGTTCTAAAGCATCGAGAAGCCGGTTGATATTGTCTTTCATTTGCGGTTAAATTTTTGACGTAAAACATTCATTGCATGACACAAATGCTTATAGACAGCCACCTCGCTGATTCCAAGTTGCCCGGCAATTTCTCTGTAAGGCATCCTTTCGTTGAAGCGCAGCCTCACCACTCGTCTGTCTTGCATGGTCAACGATTGATCTATCAGCTCGTTCAACCGTGCCACATCTTCTGGGTCGGGCCATTCGTCATCTTCAATCTCATCAAGGTCGAGAGCGTAGAGATTGTTGAACCGCTCGCGCAGCGAAAGGCTGCGCAGCTGCTTCAAACAGGCAAAGCGTACACCCTTAAGCAGATAGGCGGAAGTGACGGTTGACAGGTTTTCCGACAGCACCGACTCGAAGACATCGTGCACAATGTCTCTCGCTGTATCCGCGTCATGGAGCAGGCGTATAGCCAGTGTCAGCATGGCTCGGTAGTTGCTTTGGAAAAGCTGTTCTATGTCGCTCTTTGTCGTCATACATATATTAAAACCGCAACTTCTCAAAAACCTAACCCCTGCAGCAAAAAAATTCAAAAAAATTTTTTGTCGCAGGAATTTTCGCCTGAAAATGGAACATAAACCGTTCCAAGTCAAAGTTGAGCACTGATTTAATAAGTGCAAAATTAGTGAATTTAATTCATAGTAACCCGATATTCACAAAACACCACTCATTGACAGCGAAAAGGAGTCGTGGAAAGGAAACTTTTCGCAGCCGATGTAGAGGGTATCGAAAGCATCGGTGCCGACGGAGCGAGTGGTTCAGGGTAAGAGTTGGTAAAAATCCCTCCCCAAAGGGCATAATGCACGGTAAATTCATTATATCTGCTAATAGTCGCCATCGCCGGAACGATATGCCAAATAGAAAGCGAGCCTCGGATCCAACCAAAAGTTGGTGCCGAAGCTCGCTGTATCTAAGTTAGGGATAGATAGCCCGAATGGGGCAAGACCTTAGGCTTGATGGCTGTGCCACAATAGCCCGGCGGCGGTGCCGCAACTCCCAAAAGAAAACCCCGACAAATCATTGCCGAGGTTTCCAAATAGTATGATACTGTTTATATCGATTATTTGTCGTGGTAATCGGATTCTATAAGGTCAACTACGGAGGCATCGGCAAATTTGACATCACCACTGACTACCACGCCTTTATCACCGAATTTGGCGTTGATTTGTCCGAGGGGATTGTCAAAGAATGAGCGTTGTGCTTTCAGCAAGTCCTTACGGCTTACTTTCTCGTATCGGTCAGCAAGATAGACCGGTGAAATTTGACGGGTTGTATTCTGAATCCCCGTTGCTACAAAGGAATAAACGCCGTTGTCGGCATCGGTTTCAAGGATAAGTCCGGGAAGTCCCGCGAGTTTCCACGGCCCCGCTTGCAGAGGGATTTCCGGCGTGAACCATGCCGTCCACTTGCGCCCGTGATAATCGGCGGTAGCCATGATGCAGTCGTAGCCAAGCACATTCTTCAGTGAATCCTCGGAGAGAGTCCAGTCTATGTTTTCAATAGGTTCCTCCACGACATATTGCTCCATTCCGGCAGTGTCGTACACCTTCATTACGTTGGTGTCCGTTGACTTTACAACGTACATCGAGCCGTCCCTGCGTGGAATGTCATCAAAATTACCGGCGAGAGCTGCCGCGCGTTGCATCTCTTTGAATTTGGCTTCGCCGTCAGGCGTGGAGCATAGAGAGTCAATCTGTTCCGTTCTGGGCGAATAGAATTTTGATTGCGAAGAATTGGCTAAGAGAATGTACTGATGTGTACTGTCTCCTAATTTGCCGGTTCTCATGTTAGGAGATGTCATGGTGTAGCTGACCTCGATGTCAGCTTTTGTCTGTGCGTTTGCGGCTATCGCCACAAGGCACATTGTGAGGAATGTAATTATTCTGTTCATAGCGGTGTGATTTTATTTTCTGAGGATTATTGAGAAAAGCAACTGACGACCACGGAGCGAGCGTTGGCTCTCGAAGGAGGACAGTTGCGAATATGTAGTGTAATTGTATTGTGTCTTGTTTAGGATGTTGGTGAGCGAGGCTGACAGTTCTATGCGCTTGGACGGCTTGAAAATGAGCTTGGTGTCGAGCATGACGATGTTCTTGTATGTGCCCTCGGTCAGTTCGTTGCGGTAATGCTCGCCGTTTACCTGCCACTCCCATTTTTTATGGGGCATGAAGTTGAGGCTAAGTTCATTTGTCATAGCAGACAGCCACGGAGCGGCAGCGCCGTTCATCTTCAGGCGGCTGTCGGAGTAGTCTATCCGATAGTCGAAGCTGAACCATCGGCAGGGAGAGCCGTTGATTTTGCCGCCGACGCTCCAGCCGTCGCTGACCGACTGCACGGACTGCTGCTGCGAGAACAGCCGGGATTCGTTGCGGTTGTACGAGCCGTTGATGTTGCAGCTTCCGCGCATGAAGTCGAGTGTCTTGCCGATACTGCCCAATGCCATCAGTGATTTGCTGTCGTTCTTGGCATCGGAGTAACTGTAAACGGCATAGTCGCCGTATAGCTGCTGCGACAGCGTGTAGGGCAACCTGCTCCACGAGTGCAACACCAGACCGTTGGCAAACAGGCCGTGGCGGGTGTGCTTGTATTGGAAACTTGCCGATACGTTTTGCGATGTGGAGTTGTAGAAGTTGTCAACGCCCGATTTCAAGGTGCGGTAGTTAGTCATTATCAGTCCCGGATGAATGAGATTGAGATTCATCGGAGAACGACCGATGCCGCCGCGTATTGTGCCGGAAAAGCGGTTGTTGGGTTTCCAGTTGAAACTCAACGACGGCGAGAAATACACCTCGTCACGGTTGGCTATCGCCTTATCAAATGAATAATGCGCATAGCTTAAAGGCAGATTCAGCGAGAGGTTGACACGGCGCACCCAGTATTCCAGTTTCGGAGTTGCATAGACCGTGAACGAATTTGTGTGTATCGTGTTTTCGGTCAGACCGGGAATTGCCTGTGGCAGTTCGGGCAGTTCAGAGTTCATTGACCGCCAGTAGCCTTTTATGCCACCTTCAAGGCTTATGGTAATGCCTTTGAGCGAGAAGGCGTAAGCAGCGCTTTCGTGGGTCAGGAAAGCATGGTCGCCGATGTGTTGGCTATATGGGTTGCCGTTGACATCGAGGCCGAGTGTCTGCGGCAGCGACTCCCATTCATTGTGGCTTTCAAAAGTAACAAGATGCTTGCCTTTGAACCGTTGTATCATCTTGAATCGGTTGCTGATGTAATAATCGGGCAGGTCGGCGGTCTGCGTGTTCGGTATCGAGCCGGTGGTGCGCAGGGTTATATCGTTCCAGTCGATGTTGGTCTGCAAGGTGTTGTTGATGAATGCGGTCTTTTGGTTCAGCTCGTAGATGAACTTTCCGCTGAGCGAGTGGTTATGCTCCGTGCCGTCGCGGTTCTCAGTGATCATGCGGTTGCCCTCGTCGAGAAAATAGGTTGTTATGTTAGAGGCGTCGGCGGTTACACGATTGAAAGAGTAGTCGATGTTCGCCTTGAACTCGCCGCGTCCGAGTTTCCACAGACTGTTTGTTGAAACAAGGAAAGAACGGTTGAACAGGGTGCGTTTGCTGTCGAGCGACGGCACTCCGGGCAGTCCTATGCTGATATATCGGCTCAACCCTGTGCCGCGTCTGTCGGCGAAGAAGTCGGTATTTGATGCCGAGAGGTCTTCGCCTGTATTGTTGGTGCGGAAGGTGGTGATGTTCTGAAATCCGGGCATTGCCGCCATAGCGAACAGTTCGCCGTCCCAAACCGCGCCCTCGGGTTGCCACGACCATCCGCCTCCGGCATCGCCGTGAAAGCTCCATGTGGCTTTCGCCTTGTTTTTGAGTTTGAGGTTGATTGCCGCCTTGTCGGAGAACGAGATACCCGACAGTACCTGCATAGGCTGATGGTTCTCCATGACCTCGACGGCTCCGACATCATCGTGGCTGATGCCGTTGGTAGCAATTCCGTATTTGCCTCCGAGAAGGTCGGAACCTTCGATATAGAACTTGTTTATATCCTCGCCCTGATACTGGATTTTTCCACTCTGCGAAACATCAATACCAGGCATACGTTTCAGCACATCGCCAATCGAGCGGTCTTGCTGTTGTGCAAAACTACCGACATTATAAGTAATAGTATCTCCTTGTTCACGGATGCGGTCAGCCTTAACTGTTACCTCTTTCAACAGCGTTGTGCCCGGTTCCAGATAAACGATGAGAGGAAAAGAAACACTGTCGAGGGGTATAGTTTTCTTGGCGAAACTCATCATCGACACCTCCAACCGGCAACCGGCCACTGACGGCAGCGACATGGCGAAACCGCCATCACCTTTCGATGTGGCGTATTTCTTTATCTTGCCGTCCGCACCCTTGACAATCACAGAAGCCCCGGTCAGCGGCTCGTTGCTCTCCTTGTCGACGACTGTACCAGACACATTTACCTGTGCCACGGTACTAACAGCAACGAACAAGCAAATAAGATATGTTATAAATCGGGGTAGTCCCATTGTCATATACTATACCATTGGCTCAATAGAGAGATGATTTATGAAAAGAAAACGTGAGCCAACTATGCCACGTCTTAGTTTGTAGGTCGTAGGAAACCTTTGATGCAGATGTAACAATAGTGACCCACGCTATATGCGTGAGAACCACTATGCTATCCCTTGCATCGGTTTCTGAATTTCCTACGTTCACAAACTACAAGATAAGCATAACGCTTCTTATTTTTCCAAAATGTCGTGGATCGGTCGTAACCTTTCCGACTGCAAAGATACAAAATTTTTATGAAACGCCTTATACCGAGAGGGCAAAAGTATCGTGGTATGGGAATTGTGCACAAGTGCACCAAGTTTGGCTGCACTCGGCATAGCCGGAACAAGTTCCGCTCTGCTCTCGTTGGCACAAACAGTCTAACAGCCGCTACAAAATTCCCGTTGTCGGGAAAGCATAACTTTCCCTATACGGAAATTTCTCGCAGCCGATATAGAGCGTATCGAAAGCGTCGGTGCCGTCGGTGCGGTGCTCGAGGAGGTCTTCTTCTGACTCGGCAAGTTTTTCGCCGCCTTTGTCCTTTCGGAAACCGTTGCGGCCGCGGCTCACGCCGGCTGCTTGAATGGCGAGGATAAGGTCGTCGTTATTCTGGCGGTTGAAGAAAGGCATAAGGCGTTGCTTTCCGGCAAAACCTTGGTTGATGAGAAGATATTTCTCGTCGTGCCGCATGGGATTGCCGAGATAGACCGCCTCGACAGTCCAGCCGTGACGCTCGAACTCGTGGACTACAACCCAACGGAAGTCCTGTTCGTTAACGGCATAGTTAGAGCCGAGAGCGGTAGCATCGTAATAAAAGACCACTGTCTTGTTTCGATGCGAAGCGTAGTAACGGCAGAAGTCATCGACGAGTGCAGGAATCTTACGCTCAAACTTGACGTAGAACGACTTAATGACATTGAGCCGCCGCCCATCGGGCTGTCCGGCGACAATCCAGTTGATGTTGGCGTTGTAGTCCATGCCGATGCAAATAGGCGCATCGGGCTGTACATCGGCATCGCACTTCGAGGTAAAATCGTCCTCTAACCCATAACCACTAACCGCTAACCTTTTGAAAGCCGCATCGAGGCTTTCAAAATCAGAAGCATTATATTTGTGCCCCTCACGCATTGACGAATAAAAACCGTCTTTGGCAATGCCAATGCGCTGACAAAGTATCGAGGTTTGGAACGTCAATGGCGTTAAGTCTCGCTTCATCTGCTTTATGTAGTTTT
>OEFA01000369.1_pt1 | contig 16595 bp, 15 predicted proteins | sample 1495601 | NCBI WGS metagenome assembly OEFA01 (sample SAMN02324081, study PRJEB22366) | human gut metagenome | biome: human | place: Canada: Ontario | collected 2010-10
AAGTGGACCCAGATATCCGCTCATGCCGACGGCTATGCCGGCACTGAATTTGTAAGGAGTCTCCTGAGCGTGTGCCGTGGCTGTAGCCAGGCATACAACGACAATGGCCGAGCATATTACCCGGTACCACCGCCACGAACGACATAGTGGTTTATATTGACGCTTCTCCACAGTCATTTATTGCAGCGGTTTGAAAGTGAAGCGCATTATAGTGCCACGCCATACGGTGTTGTACAAGTTGCCGTAAGCGTTCTTGCCCCCGAATATATATATATAAGGACACTCCCAGGTGCTGACAGGCTTGGTCGCCATAGGCGAAGCCTCACGCGACACCATCGGGATAAGCATAGGCGACACTGCCGGGGTGGCAAGAAGTCGCCAATTAAGTGCAGCGGCCGAAGTGATGCCCAAAGTCGATGAATACACAAAACCACGGGCGTCATAACGCAGCGGCAAAGTGTTCTTGTCTATCTGTTGCAATTGGTCGGCCTTGTCCCAGTGCATCCCGAAGTCATGCGACACAAACACCGTGTCATTTAGTGTTCCATCGGAGCGGCGGCCCATCATGGCCAGCAGCACCGACTGCTTGTCTATGAGCCATGTGGTAGTGTCTACGGCTGTCACGAAATATGGTACCACCACAGGGTCTTCGATGCCGTAACGCAGTGGACGATGGCTGAGCTTGGCCCATGACTGTCCGTCATAGCCCCAAGTGTCGGCGCTGAGCACTCCGTCGGCACGACGTCCGCCGGTAAGCAACACCAATGGCGTGGAGGCCCAATCATATGTGTAATTGATAGTCTGGGAGGCACCGCGCACGGGAAATCCATCCTCCAATTGTGTCTTGGGACGCCCGTCAGCAGGATAGTACGCATGGTAGTACTTGCCACCATCGAGTACACAACCCATCAGTACTTTACCGTAATTGCCATAAATACTGAACCATCGTTGGGCTGTGGCTTTCCAAGATGCGCCGTCGGCGCTGGTGTATAGGTTGCCTTCTTCGTCGAGAACGTAAAGGGCGTCATCGCCGGCACTGAAGGTGCTTATTACAGGCTTAAATGTGAAATTCGGGGTTATATACTGCCATGTATCGGCCGGATTGACCGCCTTGGCCAAGCAATATGAGCCCTGATATTCGGTGAGGCAGTAGATGGCCGAGGCAGTGGCGGCAGCATTGCCGTCATTAGGCACGGCATAACGCGAGGGCAGGTTGCCGACCTCAGCGCGTGTCCACACCAACGAGTCACTCTTGACCGCATGAACGTTGATTTTTATTGTGTACGAGCGTTCGAAGCTACCGTCCACGGAAACAAGACGCAGGCGTACCGGACCATTGCTGAAATCCACGGTATCTCCTGTATGTTTGATGTAGTCTATGACCGTGTCGGTGGTGCCGACACGCGGAACGTGCAACTCGGCCACGGACGCGCCGCCGGTCGTAATCATCGGACGAAGTTTGTTGAGCGGAGTGCCATAAGGCAGTGAGTCTGCATTGTATATCAATGCATTGGCCAAGTCTATGGAGAAATATACCGAATCCAAATTGGGCAAAATCTTGGAATCTTCGTAGAGTTTGAATTCGGTAACAGTGGCCGAGGAGTATGCCGGAGCATCGGGATTCTCTTCGGCTTCGCTGTTGCAGGCGGCAATGCCGACGGCAGCGGCTGCAAGCAGTATGTAGTGCAGTGGTTTGTGCATGCGTAGTGTTCTTTTGTTTTCTAACCTGCAAAGTTATCATTTTACGCCCACACCCACAACCTTACAACGGCAAAACAGCACCGAGAGAGCCGTTTTTATAGGTTTTTAACGCGCACACGAACACTAATAGAGTCCTTGAATATGCCATAATATTCGATTGGCGCCATAGGCTCGTACAATAGTGGGCTCAACTTCAATATGCGGTGCGCAAGCACCGCCATTGTCGGCCAAAATAACGTCTGTAGCTATTTCGACACGGGCCGCATCCCATGTATTGTTCGCAATGAACGAAGCAAGCACACTTGCCCCTCCCTCGACCAAGAGCGATGTAATGCCTTCGCAGTACAGCCGCGCCAACAACTCGTCTACCGAGGCATCACGGCAGACCTCTACCGGCTCGGTTGTACACGACAAATCGTTTTTGCTTAGGCGTCCTATGCGATCCCATACCAAAGGCTTCGGATTGTTCCCTCCCCACAAGCGCACATCCAGGCGCGGATGGTCTGAGAGCATTGTACCACTACCTACAAGTATGGCATCGTGCAGAGAACGTTGGCGATGCACCAACACCGAGGTCAGCGGCGTGGATAATCTTATGGGGCTTCCGTCGGCCAATCCGATATATCCGTCGGCACTTTGCGCCCATTTGAGCGTAATATAGGGACGTCCGTTCTCGTGAGCGGTAAAAAAATGCGCATTGAGAGCGCGACATTCAGGCTCAAGCACACCTATACGCACTTCGATACCAGCATCGCGCAGCATGGCTATGCCACGGCCGCGAACTTTGGCAAATGGGTCAATGGTTCCCAAGACTACTCGATGGAATCGTTTGCGCACCAGCAACTCGGCACATGGAGGCGTTTTCCCGTAATGGGAACATGGCTCAAGGGTGACATAAATGGTAGACTTTTCCAATAAGTGTTCGTCACTTGGACGCACCGAGGACACTGCATTAACTTCGGCATGCCAACCGCCGTAACGGCGATGCCAGCCTTCGCCTATAACGCGTCCGTCAGGACCGACAATAACAGCGCCAACCATAGGATTAGGCGAGACGTAACCGCATCCGAGGGCGGCCAACTCGAGCGCACGTCGCATATAAATTTCATCCATTGGCATGGTTTTTATGAATATCAATGAATTATGCTATATTACTCGCTTGTCCGTTTCGCCGGATTAGGGCGTACATAATCCGACCGATATAGGGTGCATTCATTATCGCAGAAAAGTAGGCGCCGGAAGGTAGAAACCAAAGCTGAGCCCGACGTTCCATCTCTTGGCACCATCACCGGTAACATAATTGGCATATCCTGCAATGGTAGCAAAAGGCAGCGCATAAGACACTTGCGCTTCACCAAAAAACTGTATTCCATCGAACCATCCGCCCTGACGCGAGCCCAGACCATCTCCAAGAGTGCCTATGTTGGTTTGCTCGATGGGACGCAAGGGGGCAAAAACGTTGGCCACGACACGTGCCGATAGGGCGCTATTGACCTTGTAGACCGGCACCAATCCGGCAGCCAAGTAAGATGTGGCACGCAGTGTGGGATTAAACACTCCGGCTGTAGCGGCTGTAGGCACAAAGGACGGAGCATCTGCTATGTCGGCGCTGTAAACGCCTGAAAGCTTACGCGTGGACAGCAATAAGTCACTTGTCAAGCCCAGCGAGACATGCCGCCCCAAGGACCAATAATTGGCCGTACGTACACCCAATTGCAACCACTGAGGCGAAGTCTCACGTTCTCCGTAACCCAGTATTCCGTCATGACTGTCATACCATTGGCGGCCAAGCACTCCCATAGCACACAGATCGTACGAACTGCCATCTGTGGGGAATTGTATATTGTCCAAAGAGTTGGCGGTAAAACGTATCAGCGCCTGACCCAAGCTGTAAGTGGAGCGGTCCCGGCCTATATCGTCCATATAGCTACCCACGCCCGAACCCTGTCGAAGCATATTGCGATAGAAGGAGGAACGTAAATAGCCATAACCGACCCCGAGACTCAAGCGTCCGCGGCGCGTTGCTGCAAAATCCCAATGCAGGCGTGCCATATACTCGCTATAGATATTGAATGTCGGAGCATCTGTCTGGTAGAATAAGTGCTCACTTTCGTAATACTTGCTGCGCGAAACCACGGCATCCAACCCCAAAGACGAAGGCACAGCACTTTTAAGCACCAGCGAGGCCTTGGCTTGCGCCGCAAGGTAACTCTGGCCAAGCCAAGCGTCCAGTCCGGCGTTGACGCCCGAATAGCTCATGGTCTTGTAATCTATCTCGGCAAAGATGTAATTATTGGTCGAAGATGTCAGATAGCCCCCTACCCCGATATTGATATTATTGCGTACAGCGGCCCGAAGATCCATAGCAAAAAGCCCGGTACTGTCGTTGTAGACTGCATGCGGCGACAAGTCACGCAAGCGTCCGGGCGAAATCGCCCGGTAAAAGGCCTCACGGGCACGATCGACACTTATGGTGTCAGAAGTTGTTCCCTCGTGACTGCGACCGCGGAATACGTATTCGATATACGCGTTTTGGCGCGGAGTGCCACCATTGACGCTGATGCTGTCAAAACGCAACTCAGGAGTGGCGGCTTTGAAGGCCGTGCGTCTGGTCTGACGCGCCACTGACGGGACACGCGTATGTATGCGTCCCTTAATCGAGTCCATCATGGACATGGTCGTGTCGTAACCTATACGGTATATCTGCCGGGCCTTTTCCCAATCCAAAAGCCCGAAATTGTGTAAATCAACTTTAACCTTGATGCCGCGTGCCGGGTCCATGGAATAATCCTGTCGGTGCATTACCAGCTTGTCTATTTGGTCCATGAGCGAAGTTTGTGGACCGGAGGCGGGAGTGGAGACATCCACGCCCAATATAATATCAGGAGCAAAGTCGGCACTCATGACGTCCACAGGAAAGTTGTCGAATATACCTCCATCGTACAACAGCCGTCCGTCCACGCGTATGGGTTGAAAAACAATAGGGAAAGTCATGGACGTGCGTATGGCGTCACCGAGGCTGCCGTCCGAGTGTACCACCTTGCACTGAGCTTCCACATCCGAAGCTACACAACGGAAGGGAACAAACAATCGATCGAAATTGCCACCGCATTGCGCTGTATATGGTGCAAACAATTCCATGAAAGCGAAGTTCATAGGCAGCGGCGAAATAAGCGAAGCTGCCACCGAAGAGTGACGTGCCGTGCTATCGCCGGGCGCCACAGGAATGGTAAGCATGGACGATGTCGGCTCGTCTCGACTGAAGTAATAGACGTATGCCGGATCGGTCTTTCCCGAACTCCAATATGAGAATCCGGGACTCGTGAGCAGTTCCATCATTTCTTGCGGCGTATATCCGGCTGCATACAGACCGCCGACGATGGCACCCATACTGGTGCCGGACACATAGTCTATCGGTATATCGTTTTCCTCTAACGCCTGTATCACACCTATATGGGCTATACCTTTTGCACCGCCGCCGCTTAGCACAAGGCCAACAGCTTGTCGCGAAGCATCGGCAGGTTTCGCAGACACGTCCTGAGTTGGTACGGACGCACCTTGGACGACAGTCCAGAGGCCTACAAAGCATGCAGCGATACTTATGCGTATCGCATTATGTTTCAACGATATGTATCTTTTTGTTTTTTGCATCTACGGTCGAATGTTTGTATTCGGATGCAAAGATACGTTTTTCCGCCGTAAAGGGCAACACCCACGACGCATCGATGTATTGTACAAATTCTTATTAGGTCTTTATGCCGCAGATAGAAAGCCGCAATGCAGAACTCAGCGTTCGGACTTCGGCATAGCATCCACGTGCATACGGCATGCGGCACAGTCAAAGGTCAGGCGTAGCAGTCCAACCGAAGCGGAGACCGTCTCGGAAATCGGACGTAGATACAGCCGGTTGGGTAATTGTGCTCCCTGCGGCGTGCGCAGACATGCGCCCATTTCGCGGCGTAAGCAGTAACGACAAGTCATTACTCGTACCGGACGTGTGCCGTCAGGCTTATCTACCTCCATGGCAGGTGCTATTTTAGCGGCACCATGAGCCATGTAGAAATCACGTGCCTGAGCATTGGCCACATTATCATGAAACGTCAAGTCTCTACCCGCCAAAGCATCGGCAGCTGCCGTATCGGCATGGCGTGACTCAATGGTACGAACAACAGCCGCATCGCGGTCCAACATCTCGAGGGCTTGACGACGTAATGTCGTGAGGGTTTTGGCCGGCACAAATTCGTCGGGTTTTATGGTATCTTCCAAGCCCACAAGTGTGTATATCGTATCGCCAAGACGTGTAAGAATCGAAGCACGAACAACATCTTGCGGCGTGCGAGCCTGCCGACTCGGCACTCCGTCAAGGACTGCGGTAATTGATGCCGACCTTCCGCTGTCATTCACGTCCAGGGCAATACGATTGTCATCGATGCGGCGCAGTGACATGGTGATAGGTATGCGTCGCTCGGCACCGCGAGCAAGTGCGTCTTCAAAGGCTTTGTCGTAATTGCGATATAGCACCGTGCCTACACGTAGCGGTTCGACGGCTCCGGCGGGAAAAATCGTCGACAAATCTGCACTGACACGATTGACACGGAAACCGCGGTATTCGCGGTTGCTGTCAAAGTATCCAAGTCCGTCACCGTTGGCAAGGGCTGCATCTACAGCACACGTATGCCTGGGCCGCGTCCTCCGACAACACGTGCCACGGGCACACCCACAGATTTAGGAGTGTCCCACGAGGCCATCTCGCCTTTGCCGGGCATGGTGCCGTCGATAAAGTATCGCGTAAACCCACGATTGAATGTACGTGCCACATCGGGATTGAAAGTCGGCACTGAAATCCCGGCCGAAGCGCGACGATAGCGGCCACATGAGGAGGCTATAACAGCGTCTAAGGCCTGTGAATAGGCGGCCGTCACATTGGCCACGTAAGATGCGCTCTTGAGTCGCCCCTCGATTTTGAACGATGAGATGCCGGCATCGGCCATGGCAGCGAGGTCGCCCATGCGGTTTAAGTCGCGCAGCGACAACAGGTGTCGCCCATGTACAAGGACATCGCCCTCGGCGTCTACCAAGTCATAAGGCAGGCGACACATTTGGGCGCAGCAACCTCGGTTGGCACTACGCCCACCGGCAACGAGACTGGCACGACAGTCTCCGCTGTAGCACACACACAACGCTCCGTGTACAAAGGCCTCAAGGGAAGTACCGCGCGGCACTTCCTCGGCATAGCGGCGAATGTCATCCAAAGACAATTCGCGCGGTAGCACTATCTGCCCGAATCCGGCTCGGGCCAGGAAGCGTGCCTTCTGCGGCGTGCGTATGTCGCACTGTGTACTGGCGTGCAGGGCTATGGGTGGCAAATCCATGCGCAACAACGACATATCTTGCACTATGAGAGCGTCTACGCCGGCATGGTATAAATCCCACACCATGCGGCGTACATCGTCAAGTTCATCGTCATAGATTATGGTGTTGACTGTCACATAGATGCAGGCGCCATATCGGTGCGCATATTGACAGGCGCGGTGAATATCTTCTATGCTGTTGGCCGCCGCAGCTCTTGCACCATGCGAAGGTGCCCCCATATACACGGCATCGGCACCATGATCTATGGCAACAATAGCGGTATCGGCATCACGTGCCGGAGCCAAAAGCTGTAATGGCCGCATTTCTGCGCTTTTGACCTTGGAGGATGTGGAATCGTCCTTAGCCGTCACGACGTTAGAAAGACGCCGTGCACTGTCCTCCACTTTGGCTTGTGGCGATTGTGTACGTGGTGATTGTGTGCGACTCATTTTTTCTTTTTGACCGAAAAGCCGAAGAAACCGAGATTACGGCCCATGGCATAGTACTTGCCGTGGCAGTAGACAAGCATTTCGAGGCGCTCCAAATCCAAAGCCCCGGTGGCCGGGTCGACATAGGCGTCATCGGCCAAAACGTCCAGCACCTCGGCAATGAACAAGTCGTGCGTACCAAGATGCATGATGTCGCGCACACGACATTCTATACTCACGGGGCTCTCAACCACGCAGGGACATGCCACAGCCACGCCCGGAGCTCGTGTGAGCGAGCACGCCGCCCATTTGTCCAGGTCGCGCCCGGAACGCACGCCGCAGTAGTCCGTGGCTCTTGCCATATCGGCAGTGGTCAGATTGACTGTAAACTCCATACTCTTCTTAATAAGGCCATAGGAGTAACGACTGGGGCGCACCGAAATGGAAAGCATCGCCGGATCGGAACATATCGTCCCGATCCAAGCTACGGTAAAGAGATTGTCTCGGTCGGCACCGCCACAGCTGACAAGTACCACGGGCACGGGATTGAGCATAGTCCCGGCTCGCCAAACCTGTTTCACAGTATATGTGCGTCCTTGCCTGCGACGCTACAGGTGCAATAGTGGCAACTGATGACTACCGGGTCGCGCGATACCACATGGAAATGGGTGTCCATGGGCTCGTTGTTGGTGATACATTTGGGATTGGCGCAACGTACAATACCCACAATATCGTCCGAAAGAGTGACCGGACGTTTTTCTACCACCTCGTAGTCGCGTATAATATTTACTACTGCCGTGGGCGCAAACAGCGCTATACGGTCCAATTCATCCTGAGAAAATTCGACGTCAGCAACTTTGATGATGCCTTTACGACCGAGCTTGCTGCTTTGCAAGTTGTAGCCTATGGTGACGTATTTGTCCATAGACTCAACGCCGAGCACGCGCACGGCCTTGAAGAGTGCGGCCGACGGTATATGGTCGATGACAGTGCCGTTGCGCAGAGCGGCTACGGCGAGTTCTTTTTTATCACAAGTCATAATATGTTCTGTGTATGAGAGTCGATATTCAGATGTCGGCGGAATTTATGCCGAGAGCCCGGCAAATGATAGCCTGGCGAGCATATAGGCCATTGCGGGCCTGCTCAAAGTAATAGGCATGGGGATTGTCGTCGACGTCGCGGTCTATCTCGCCCACTCGCGGCAGCGGGTGCAGTATGCGCATGTTCGGACGCGCCCCTTCAAGCATTGAGGCTTTGAGCGTGTAGTAGTTTTTGACGCGCTCGTATTCCATGATGTCGGTGAAGCGTTCGCGCTGGACGCGTGTCATATAGATAATATCACTGCCCTGTATCACCGAGGGAGAGAATTCGACATGTTCGCTATAGCGTATGCCGTTGGTGCGGCAGAATTCGGTATACTGCGGCGGCATCTGCAATTCGGGACAAGCCACAAAGCGAAAACGGCTGCCAAACCACCGCATAGCTTGGAGTAACGAATGGACGGTACGCCCGTATTTGAGATCACCCACAAGCGTTATGTCGAGGTTGTCAAGACGTCCTTGGGTCTTGTATATGGAATAGAGGTCGAGCATGGTCTGCGAAGGATGCTGGTTGGCACCGTCACCGGCATTGATGACGGGGACATCCGTGACTTCGGAAGCATAACGCGCCGCCCCTTCGAGGTGATGGCGCATAATAATCAGGTCGACATAATTGGACACCATCTTGATGGTATCCTTGAGAGTCTCGCCCTTGGAGGTGGAGGTGTTGGCTGCATCGCTGAACCCGATGACACGTCCGCCAAGACGATTGACGGCGGTCTCGAAGCTAAGACGCGTGCGCGTGGAAGGCTCAAAAAACAACGTGGCCACGACACGACCTTCCAGCAGTCGCCGGTTAGGATTACGTTCAAAGCACGCGGCCTGTTCCAGCAATGTCAAAATCTCGTCTCGGCCGATGTCGGAGATTGATACAAGACTACGCTTATTCATTGGTGTATTATGAGATTGATGGTGTATTCGTTGGTGTCGCCGAAATTAGGGCCTTTTAATGACTCTATACACTTAGTGCATTCGGACTATACGTCTCTTAAAAGTCTGCGTCGGGAATAGGTCCGCCAAGGGGGTCATTTCCTCCTATGGCCGGACCGGACGGAGAGGTGGGCGATGACATCACCCCGGCGGATGGAGCCGAGCCCACAGGCACGGCTGCACCACCATTCAGCGATGACCCCACGGAAGCGAGGCTGGTAACGGGCTGGTCTTCGTGCATGTTTTCGAAACGCGCAAAACGTTTGCGAAAACGAAGCTCAATGTCATCCACCGAGCCGCTACGGTGCTTAGCCACAATAAATTCGGCCAAATCACGAATATCGCGACCATTGGCGTCAGTGTCGCTATGCAAATAGTATTCGGGGCGGTGTATGAAGCATACAATGTCGGCATCCTGTTCGATGGCGCCGGACTCTCGAAGGTCGCTCAACTGGGGGCGCTTGCCGTCCGTGCGGTTTTCAACGCTACGGTTAAGCTGCGACAGCGCCACTATTGGGATGTCAAGTTCCTTGGCCAGCTGCTTGAGCGAACGCGAAATCATACTGACTTCCTGCTCGCGCGAGCCGAATTTCATGCCGGAGGCATTCATCAGTTGCAAGTAGTCGATGATAATCATCTTAACTTGGTGTTCGCGCACAAGGCGACGAGCCTTGGTGCGCAATTCAAAGATGCTCAGTGACGGAGTATCGTCAATATAAAGGGGTGCTCCATTGAGGTTCTTGATCCGTGCCAGCAGTTGTTCCCATTCCATAGGAGTGAGTTGTCCGCTCTTGATTTTTGTACCATCAATTTCGCAGACATTGGATATAAGACGGTTGACCAACTGCAGATTGGACATTTCAAGCGAGAATACGGCAATGGGTGTATTGTAGTTGATGGCCATGTTCTTGGCCATAGAGAGGACAAAGGCGGTCTTACCCATGGCCGGACGTGCGGCAATGATGATAAGATCGGAATTTTGCCATCCGGAAGTAAGCTTATCCAGGTCATGAAATCCGCTTTCGAGGCCGGAGAGACCGGAAGCACGATTAGCGGCATTCTGTATCTGATTGATGGCCTGAGAAATGACCGGATCTATCTGTGTAACATCTTTCTTGACGTTGCGTTGCGAAATCTCGAAGAGACGTTCCTCGGCTTCCTGCAATAGGTCGTCCACATCGTTGGTCTCGTCGTATGCCTTGCCTTCGATATTGGCTGCAAAGTTGATAAGCTCGCGTGCCAGGTATTTCTGTGCTACTATGCGTGCATGGTACTCGACGTGTGCGGCCGAGGTGATGCACGCAGTCAGTTCGGCAATATAGGCCGGGCCGCCCACCTTGTCGAGGGTGTCATTGGCTCGCAGTTGCTCGATGACGGTAAGCATGTCTATGGGCTTCTGTGCCGCGGCCAAAGTCTGTATAGCTTCGTAGACCATCTGGTGCTCGGGCTCGTAGAAACTCTCGGGCTTGAGGAGGTCGCAGACGGTGGTATAAGCATCCTTTTCGAGCATCATGGCGCCCAATACGGCCTGTTCGAGTTCTTTGTCTCGCGGCACTATGCGTCCTGCCGTGTCTTTGGGGCGGCCGTCGTCACGATTGCTGCGGTATCCACCCTTGCCATATCTTTTTTCGTTGTTGTCCATTGTGTTTGCTTTGCTTAGAGAAATCCCGGTATCGGGGTCGTAGGTTCGGCGCTGCAGTGCGCGTTTATAGACGATACAAAGTTAACGCTAAGTCTGCGGACGTGTCGCATGTCCGGGCGACTTTTTATGGACATTTTTTCAACATCCACGGTTAACAGTCGTGTATAAGTTCCAGGGCACGCCCCAGCCACGGCTGGGCCATGTCCGCGGGTTTGAGGACGTCTTCGCCGTAAGTCACTATGTCTATGTCTATGGCGACGTCGCCATGTAAATCGGGGCGATGACGCCCATGTGTATCTTCGTAGCGACGCAGTTCTCGGTGCAACGCTTCGCTGGAGCAGGTACAGGTACCGGTGACGGCAATATTGACGTAATCAGCCCCCACGCCGGTGTAAGACGGCGCACAAATAGCATCGCTGAAGTGTATGCCGGCAATGATACCACGCAGGTAGTCGCAGGCTTCATTGACGCGACGCCTGGCATCACGAGCATTGGAGCCTATGGTGAGCAGCACCGGAATATCTTGCGTAGTCGAGTTCATCGTAGGTTAGAGGTGGCGCGAGCGCAGGGTAAGCAGTGTAATTTCGGGCGTGGCGCCTATACGTGCGGGGAAGCCCACGGTGCCGACACCTATATTGACATACAGCATATGCGCGGGATCCTCATCGTAGAGACCTCCCCAATGGCGGTACCGGAAGACAGCCGGAGATAGACCCAGCACCTCGATTTGCATGGCGTGGGTGTGACCGCTCAAAGTGAGAGCGAATTTTTGCTCATCGTGACGGAGGATGTCGCGCTCCCAATGCGCGGGATTATGCGTCAGCAGTATCTTGGCCGTACTGTCACCCGGTGTGGGATATGCGGCAGTCAAGTCTCCATAAGTTGCAAAGGGCGGATCGCCCACATTTTCGACGCCGACCAGCATAAGGCTGTCACCTTGGGCATTGCGCAAGACGTCATATTCGTTGTTGAGCATCTTCCACCCCATGCGCTTCTGCATGTCCTTGAGGGTCGAGACATCGGCTGCCTTGGCTGCAGCATCGGGCCAATCTTCGTAGTCACCATAGTCATGGTTGCCCATGATGGAATAGACGCCATAAGAGGCGTGCAAACGGGCGAGCACCGGCATAAAGGATTGCAACTCGGCGCTATGGCGATTGACAATATCTCCGGTGAACACTATCAGGTCGGGGCGCAAAGCGTTGACTTGGCTTACAATACGTGACACCATGGTGGTATCATCGCCCCAAGTGCCGACATGAAGGTCGCTAATTTGGGCAATGCGCAGCCCGTCGAAGCTTTTAGGCAGCCCCTGCATCGGCACTTCGATATGGCGAACATCTGTCTGCCAACGGCCCCAAAGAGCTCCATACCACATACCCAGGAATACAATGACTGCGAGGGCTGTGCCGACACCCGTGCATACACGGCTGCGACTTCGATGCCACAACATAGGCAGACGCGACAAGGCGTCTACTATCACAAAAAGATATTTGGATACGTACACGCTGATATATGCATAAAGCATCCACATCGTGACTCGTAAAACATCATCGCTACCTGTACGTACCGGCATCAATATTATGGACACAAGCAACAATGCCATAAGCGCGGACACAACCAAATGCACATTGGCAAAAACTCGACGGCGAAGATATGAGCGCAACGCCATCCATATATAGGCATCGGCCAACATCCCCAATATAAGGGCGGTCACGAGTGTAATCAGTACCAATCGCATATTCTATTATGTCATTATGGCGTACTGTGAGGCTATTTCATAGCCACATTAGTGTTCGTGGTCATTATCGAGGCGGATTAACACCTCGCAGCCAATTGATTGCGCACAGGATTGGCGTACATAGTCAGCAGCATCTCCCGAGCGTAATCTTTTTCGTCCCCGACAAGACCGCCGGGAACATTGACACGGCCAAGTTGACGCTCTACATAATTGTCAAAAGCTTTGACATCGTCAGCGCTATAATTCCCGGCCATAGCATCGGTACCGCTAAGCCGGTCGTAGGCGATATAGTTAATCGGATACAAACGATAGCCTTGGTGTATCTCACGGTCTATCAAAGCACAAGCCTGATGTACAGCCTGAATACGCGGCGTACCTTCGATGGCACGCAAATCATCGTTTATAGGCTTGCCAAAATGGAAGTGTATGCGACCCTTGGGCGACAGCAACCCGGTCTCCATACTCAGCAGGTCATCATGCTGGCTCTTCTTGAATTCGGGGTCGCGACGTCGCAGTACAAATTCATCAACTTTCAAGTAATCATTAGGATCGTACTCGTAGGTGATGGATACCGGCAAGAGGTTGATTTCTTCGAGGTTGGAGGCAAAGTCCTTAGTCGTTCCGGCCAAGGCAAGCATCTTGGCAAGGCTTTCCTGAGTCACATCATTCGAGTCCTTGGCACGACCCTGACGCTGAGCAATCCACACGCTCTCGTGACGCTTGGAAATGACATAGCGAATATACGAAGACAGCTGCTGAGCGGCACGCACAGCGTCCATCTTGGACACATCACGCTTGACGATAAAACTGCGGTTCAGTTTCACCAAGTCCGTAATCCAATCGTAAATAAGCAGGTTGTTGCCGATAGCAATCTGGGTTATAGGACGATGGGCGCGTATCATGCACACGTTGAGGAACGAAGCGTCCAGCACGATGTCGCGGTGGTTGCTGATGAAGGTGTAAGACTGCCCCTCGACAATATTCTCCACGCCGGACATCGAAATACCATCCGAGGTCTTGCGTGCCAAATCCTCGAGGAAACCGCCAACAATACGGCTTTGGAAGTCCTGCTGATTGCGTACAGCCAACAGATGCTGTACAAACTGCGGATAATCAACGTCCGGCATCACGAAGCGGATGGCATGTTCGAAGCCCTCTTCGCCCACCAGTTTCTCCAGCTTCTCGCGGAAGCACCCGTCATCATACGGTGCAATGTCCGCCAATTCGGCCGGCACCGGCGGCACACTTGCCGCACCACCTTGATGTGCCGATGTCCCCGGACATTGACACTTCTGATTGTGTAAAGATATATCTTGGCCGTTAGGCGCATGGCCTTCGGGCATACTATTGTCTATTGTGTTGTCTTGTGACATTTCCTTGGTTTTGCGTCTTTCGATACTTTCCGCAAAGTTAGCAAATATCCCTCAACCCACAAAATCCGCCGAAAATCACCGCACGCCCACGCCCATGCCGCCCTCCCATAACCGCCGCAACAGTTACGGCGGTTACAGGAATCAACACCGATATGTTTTGTTATATTTCAATCGAACGGCTCGGCATCAATGTGGATTAGTCCATTCGAATGTATCAATCACATCTTCTACATCCTGTGCCCATTTGGATGCCTCCGATACTCGGTAAGACGTCACAATCATAGCCATTTCGTCATAATTGGACAGAATATAGATATGGCAGCGAACATCTCCATTAAGGCCTTCCCTAACGTACGAAATATCAATCGCTACGGATCCGTTTGCATCTATATTCTTATATGATGGCGTTTCCACGTAGCCAAATGGGCCAAGTTGAGCATCGGCAATACTACGCAGTTCATCATAGTCTGTGGGCGAAAGTTTCTGAACATCATCGCAATGGGGTACATCGCCCGTCTCAAGATTGTAATGAGTCACCATAATTCGACAATATGTCTTCATCGACTCTCGATTCATCTCGCTCAACTCCTTCTGTTGAAAGATGACACTACTGTTGTTTACATACGCCAGATTATCCTTAAGGAACTCTGTGTAAACGTCTTCATCCGACCTCAGTTCCAACGTCGGAGGCACTTTTATCGAAAGCGCATCTTCAATCACATAAGTTCCCCATGAGGAATGCCCTGTACATCCACCACAGACAACCACCAAAGCAGCCACCACAATAAAAGCCGTAGAAAGTCGCATCAACAGGTTCAAAACGCATTTTCTCTTTTTACGTTCTGAAAGATTGTTCTTATTATTCATAACGTTAACTTCTTCATTAAGGGGTTGGCATAAGCGCACCATAACAACACTCACTTACTATTGCCTACAACTGCGTTCCAACCGATTAAGCTTATCTAAGAATTGATGCTCAAATTCATTTCTGAAGATACTTGTCGTGACGTCTATCGTAATACTACCAATTAAGCAATCGTCATATCCTACATAAGAGTTATCATTATTGACAGTCTTCAAAGTAGCGCCAAGGCATTCTACTGATGGATTAGACAGATACTTCTTTAATACCGCTATCTGTGATAGAAGTAGATGTCTACGGATTTCTAACGTAGAGATGTGATTAAACGCGAACCTAAAAACTCGCTTTATACTATCAAAAGCCGTAACGCCATAAAAACTACGTAGATATAGCAGCCTTTCTCCCTTATGTGCGCCGAAGAACGTCCCGGGCGATATCGCATTACCATCAACTGTACACTGTACAACGACATGTGGCCTCATTTCGATTAAATGAAGGGAGTTTGTCCGCTTCACGGCGATACCTACTCATCGGGTAAATGAATTGCGAGAAATTGATTTGAATTGCATCTCCTATGGCAGGTATGAGGTTAATAAACTTATAGTCATGTCCATTATAATTAGACTGTTCTACGTTTCCTATTTCCAACCACGAACAGCCATTATTATCGAATGATTCATTTTCATTGTAACCAGTCACAAAAGACGCTATTGTGTGGTCACTAGCCGAATTGGCATCTATTGACATTAGTCGCCCATTTAGAATGGACTGAAAAAAGTCATAAACCCGCCGCCTATATTCGGACTCGTTAACGATTGTTGTTGTAATCATTGACGTGTATTGTCCTCTATATAATTTTTATTTGCAACGCCTATGCTTCAATACCGGAGAAAAGAGAATGATTCTATTCCATTCTGTCCCATGTCGGAACGTTAAGATAGCACCGATAACACTTCTCGGAATAAGAGACATTCCATCCAAACCTCTCAAGATTAATATCCACAAAAGCATTATAACGGCTATTGTCCATACATTTTGAAACAGTTGTTTCTAAACAATAGCAAGATTTCTCTTCTTGCTTCTTTATGCGATAAAACGGTCTGCTTCCTATAACTTTCATATATAAGAAAAACTTATATTTAAATTGCTTATCATCTTCCAAGAAAAGATTAACTGATCCTAAATATTCCCAGTTGTCATTTGTTTCTGCCATGATTTTATTGTTTTTAGTTGTTAGTTGATTTGGTTGTTATTTGTTTTGACGGCGGCCTTTTGGGCGGCGTCTGTGTGTATATACCGAGGGGAGGGAAAAGGTAAATGGAAAAAATGATTTTTTCGAGAAAAAAGTCAACTTTCCTTTTGGGGGGATGGGATGGCGGGCGTTTCGGTGAGGAAGTGGGCAAACTACGAGGGGGACGAGGGGAGGCGCCGTTGCACTTCTTAGCGGAATCTTTCGGGGGGGGGAC
>OEFA01000384.1_pt1 | contig 16146 bp, 18 predicted proteins | sample 1495601 | NCBI WGS metagenome assembly OEFA01 (sample SAMN02324081, study PRJEB22366) | human gut metagenome | biome: human | place: Canada: Ontario | collected 2010-10
GAGGTTTGGAACGTCAATGGCGTTAAGTCTCGCTTCATCTGCTTTATGTAGTTTTCACCGAGCAACTGCAAGTTTTCGATGCTGCTGTACTCTTTGTAGTACACAGCGACAGACCGCATCTGATTAAGATTGCGGTCGAGACGTCGAAGATAACCTTTAAGGTAGTCGGGTACCGGCTGCCGCTTGGAAGAAAGCGCACGAATTCTCTCCTTTGTGCGCCATATTTCATATACCGTTCCCTCGATAGTAGCAATAAGTTCGGGGTCCATTTTGTCACGGTAGTGCAAGAACCACGAACCTTTTTGCGTCTGCGGCATATCGCTCAAAATCATTATCGAATGATTGAACGAGTGCCGCCCGAAATGCGACTTAATGCCACCGTTGGCAGGGAGCGTTTCGTCTTTGAGTTTCTGATAGTCGATGAATTTAGCCTCGTCAACGAGCAGCCACGAGAGCGTGAGCGAGTTTGAAGAACCGGGGCGGTCCTGCGAGATGATGACCGCACAAGAGCCGTTGTAGAACGAAATGACGTGTTCATAATCGTTCGGCTCGATGATAGGCCGAGCAAACGACTTGGGCGGACGGCGACCGACAACGTAATGCACACCGTGGATATAGCCCCAGCGTTTCCACGCGGCGAGCAGTCCCGGCAGCGTGTTGGTCAAACCGTGTTTGAACGTCGGCACCACGATGCCGCCTGTCGAGCCGGGCATACGTTGCATATTACGCAAAGCAAACGGAGCGGCGATGCTGTCCGTCTTGCCTGTGCGTCGCCCTGCTACAATGACGGTGGTGTTAGCACCGATAAGCTGCGTCAGCCGCTGCGGATTATTGAAGTAAATCTTCTTCGCCATCGTCATTGTCGTTTTTGGTGAGTGGAAATAGCGTGTCAAATTCGAGGTCTGCCTCCTCGAACTCCACATCTTCGATGTCGAGTGTTTCGGCACGATATTTCGCAATCATATCGGAGATTTTCTGCTGAATGTTCGGGATAGGCTTAATGCCAAGCACCGTGGGGTCATCCGTTGCCGTGAACGGCTGCACCACGATAAGCTCGTAAGGCAAAGTCTGCTCATCCTCCAAATCAACGCGGTTGTATTTGGCATAGGATGCGGCGGCACGTTCCATCGTCTTCGTGTCGCCCTTTGCCTGAGCCTTGGCATAAGTCTTCATAATCATCTCGTTAAAACGCCAGCGGTGGAAATCGCGGCTTGCCGAAGCGAGCAGAGGCATAAGCGTTTTCACGACAGCGAGGTCGGAATAGGCGGTCACTTTGGAAACAGAGTGCCGCTGCATCACTTCCGACACAAACTCGCGGTCAGTTCCGCCGGGGTTTGAGAGAAACCAATTATACATCTCACGCACACGAACGACTTTATCCACAAGAGTTTGTGGATATTTTTGCTGCAAGTCCTCGACTTTAGTAAAAAGTTCGGTGCGGCATACATCTATGGCAGAAGGTGTACTCATAGCTACTCGTCGTCTTCCATATCCAAAAGATTGCGATGAGCGTTCTCGATAGCGAGCGGCGAGCCGACCTGTGCAAGCATCATTTCTTGCGAGTGCAGTTTCACCTTAGAGCCGGCTTTGCCACGGCGATATGCCTTAGAAACTTCACTCGTGCGGTCGGCGATGTCCTCACGCAAAACATCGGCAGGAATATCGAGTATTACTGCGATGTCGGAAATTTTGAGGTAGATTGAGGCAAACTTCTCAATCTGCTGTAATTCGTTGGGCGAATAGTTCATTTAGCGGAACGGAGTGATTAGTGATTAAATCTTCGATTTGAGCATAAAGCGAGGCAAAGATAATCGGGTCGGTGCTGATGAAAGCACTTTCGGCACGATTGCCTCGCGTTAGGTTTTGTGAAGTGATGACGGACACGGTTTGCACCGTGTTGGAATCGGAAATCAGGGATTGGGAATTGCCCGAATCCCCGGTTTCAGTTCCCTTGTTCCCGACTGCTCGAACGAGCAGTATCTTGCTGTGATTGTCTGCAAGGTATGTGCGTTCGATAACCTGTGTGATGAACGCCCAAAGTTTCAGCGTCTTGTTTGTAGCCTTATGGTCGAGAACAAGGTTGATACGCGAAACTTTCTTATCCTTGCAGATAAAGAACAGGCGGCGGAGAAATTCTTCGGAAATGGAAAACGAAGTCTGCCATATTTCCGCTATGCCGACTTGCGAGAGAATCCAGTCGAGAATGTCGGCAACCTGAACAGCGTTAGAAAGATACGCCTGATAAGGAGTATCTTTCAGCGGTTTAAGAATTTCGTTTATGTCGGCGGTTCGTTTCACTTCTTTCTTGTCTTACGTTTGGTGACAGGAGTATCGACCACAAAGTGGTCGTATTCCTCCCAATTAGCGTGCATCTTCTTGTCGAGTTCGATAAGTTCTTTGAGGAACGGATAGCGTTCCGAGTCGGGACACGGCGCAGTGTCTAACGACAAAGAACGGAGTTTGAGATGCAGTTCGCGCATACGTTGCAGAATGGAAAGATTCTCAACGTACTTTGCCTTGATTTCATCAGGCAAAGAGTCGTGGTCAGTACGCTTGCCGGTCTTATGCTCATCGGCATTCGCCGCAAGCGAGATGTGTTCGGCAACGATCACATCGACTTTCTGCTGCATCTCCTCGACTTGAGCGTGAGTAAGGGCTTGAACACGGAAGTTGTAGTATTTTTGGATTTGGTAATCCACAAAATCGTGGCGGCGGTCGAGTTGAGCAACGACGTTGCGATACATAATTTGATTGCCGCTGAGTTTCAACAGATAGAGAGCACCAACGGAGTAATCACGTTGGTTGCTCGGCGTTTCAAGCCACTGCTTTATGAGTTCAGTAAATTTGTTATCCATAAGGCTAAAATGAATGTTTCCTCAAATTTAGCGTCTTAATGATGGCGGTCAAAAGACAAATAATGTGTAACTTTGCGAGTAAAAACAATCAACTATGAGAACAAAATTAAAATTATCATCAGCAATACTACTATTGCTGGCTATTATAAGCATCGTATCTTCGTGTGAAAAACATGACGGTGTTCAATACTTCAAATCAAAATGTGAGGCAGAAATTAATGGTCAAAAATTGATTGACCAAACCCCTTTTAATATTGGTCCTAATTCGATAAATACCCCATCACTCGTTGCAAAAGAGTATGAGGTTGAATTTGATAGTAGCTTGAGTAATGAGCGTGGTGGGACTCCACTTTACGCTGTTACAATCAAATTATTTGTAAATAATCCATGGGAATATCTCACACAACCGCAAACTATCAAGTTTATTAACATCGGAGAATCTGATGACAAGCCTACACCATGGGATTACATAAGCTATTGTCAAGAAAACAAAATTTCGTATGCTACAATTTTGTCCTATTCTGATTATGAGAATGAAATCGTCAAGGAAGGGACGTTTGAGATTACGTCTTATGACAAAGAAAAGGATGCATACAATGGTATTTTTACATTGAGTTTTAGAGAAGGCGTCCTAAATGCAAAGTTTTCAATCAACTAAGACTATAATAATATTTAAAGTTTGTTGTTAATGCCGGCGAAGAACGTGCAGTTCTTGCCGAGCGAAACGAGTAAATTCTGCATCGAAACGAGCGTTTGCCCTGTCGTAACGAAGTCGTCGAAGACAATGATGTTACGCTGCGGCGGTATGTTGTTGGCGGTGAAAACCGTCCCGACACGGTGTTTTGAGGGAGCGAAAGCACAATCCTCAAAAAACGGCAAACCGAGCATTTCGGCGATACGAATAGCAATGAGCGTAGCGAAGTTGCGTTCCTTGTGGCGACGCTTCGGCGTAGTCACCACAGCGAAGTCATCAGGCGAGAGAAACGAGCCGAGGACGGAGCGGATAAGCGGAGTGATGTTGTCGGCGAAAAAGCCGACCATATCATCATCGCCTTTGATGTCGGTAAGAGTACGACCGTACACCGACTTTTTCCAAAGCGTGATGAAGAACACGCCTCCGCGGTTGGTGATACGCATTCGGTTCGGAGCGAAATCGCAGCGAGCCTCGGCAACGTCGAGTTCTTTCCACGCCTTGCGTTTCTTCTCCTCGAACAAGTCTTTTGACTTGTCGGAAACTAAAAGAGCGCCAAGTTCGGGAACATCGAGCGATGGCACTTCGATGTCGTTCAACATCTCGTCCAAGGCAATAGCCCCCGGCTTGGCGTTCTGTTCAATCATCTGATTATTCACCGGAGCAGTCGATGTCGCCGTCCTCCGTTTCGATAGTGCCCTTGTAGAACGGAGCAGGGACTTCGTCGGTTGCTTCAACGCTGATAGTCGTTGAAGTAGTGCCGGTGGCACCTTGACCGAGGTCCTGGGCGACAGTCGATTTCGTGCTCCACTTGTCGTTTCCGAGCACACGATAGTTGCCTTTCATATCCTCGACGATAAATACGTTATCGGAGTTGTTGATATAGGCGGCAGCGGCGGAAGCGTCAGCACCGACTCCGGGGTGAACGGCAGTTAACTTGTTTAACTGGGTTTGGCTTGGGAGTTCACCCTGCGCCTCCGAAGTGAGTTGCGACTTGTCGGGAAGTATGTCGATATACTTCCACTTCTGGTCGGCAACGAGCGTGAACGAGCCGTCAAGAACAGCCGAAGTGACACGACCGTTAGCGTCTCGCGGCAAGGTCGGGAACGCCACTATCGCGCTTTTTGCGAGATAGTAGATGCGGCGTTTCACGCCCGGCAGTTCGGGTGTGCCTTGGCACCAGGCGAGCGATTTCTGTAAAGCGTTGCAAGTATTTGTAGCCATAATCTTTGAGAGTTAAGTGGAACGAGTTAAGAGGTACGAGATACGACCCTCGTGCCTCCTCACTCGTTTCGGATGAGTTACACAGTGAGTTCAATAGTTTTGAAGCGTCGTTTGTCGATGCATTCAAACTGCACGCCGAAGAACATAGTGGCGATATAGGTAAGAATGAATGGTTCATATTCCTTGACCATAACATTCTCAATATCGCCCATTTGGTCGAAGCCAACGAGCATATTGCTCTTGGTGGTGACGTGCATAAACTTGGAGCCAGCCTTGTTGTAGAGCGGCACAAACTTCAGTTTGCCGTTCGAGCCTTCCACGGCTTGCTGACCGTACTGCGTGTTGTACTGCAAGCCGCCGTGAGTGAGCTGATAAGCCTCGTTGTATTTATCCACGAAGTCCTGCGAACAGTAGAGGTAGAGGTCCTGCGAACGGAGGCGCGGGTCGAGCGAGAAAAGGATTTCCTTTGCAACGTCCACGGCGTTAGACGTGGTGATGGCTTCCGACAGTTTCATGTAGTTTCCGTTTTCGGCAGAGATAGCACCGGCGGTGATTTCGTTCTGCGTGATAGTGTCGAAGCCGTTGAAAAGGTCTTTGGTTGTGTCGCCGGAGGCGTTACGCACACCATTCCATATAGCATCGTTGAGATGCTCGGAAAGACTTTTCGCGATGAGCGAGAGTACGTGTTTAGCCGTAGGCGTTGACATCTGACCGTCACCTTTCGTAGCACCTGTGCCGAGCAAGGTTGAGATAGCCGAGTTAGGCTCAAACTTAGCGACCACAGAGCCGAAATAGGTTTCTATTTCGCGGAAAGAAAGGTGGAGGTCAAAATCCTTTGAGCGAGCAGGATTGTAGGGCGCGAATTGAGCGTCGCCGGTGATATTGCCGACACGCTCCTTGTAGCGGATGCCCGGGCGAGCAGTCATATACTGCAACGTGTCATTACAGCCGATAATCGGCAAGTAAAGCAGTTCCTTGCGGTATTTGATAGCCGCCTCTTGATAATCGGAGGGAGAGAAAGAAAATTTTCCAGCCATATACGTTAGGTTTAATGATTATACTTCGTTGTAGAGTTTGTTAGCGGCATTTACAGTGTCGCAGAAAACTTCATAGTCGCTTTTCTCAGCGGCTTGTGTCTGTTTGCTGTCATCGACAACGGCGGTGGAAGTAACAGCAGGAGCGGCCTTTAGTGCAGCAATCTGCGCTTCGAGGTCAGAAATGACTTGAAGTTTCATTTCGACAGCCTTGTCGAGGGCGGTCAACTGTTCATCGGTCAGCGAGGCTTTGCCGTCGGTGAGTGCGATGCTTTCAATGGAGAGCAGCGCACAGATGGATTTGTAGTTCTTGTTCATTGTGAGTTGTGGTTTGGATTTACTTTGGAAAATAGCCGCCATTTTCTCGAAGAAAGAGAGAATCGGATTCTCCTTTTCTTCGACAGGAAGATTAGGCAAGGGGATTCCGGCTGCTGCGAGTTCCGAAGCCACAGCGTCGGTGAGCACGGGAGCCGGCTCGTCGTCAAGGTCGGTGATTTCATCAACGAAGCCCCAATCGAGGGCGTCCTTGGCAGAAAGCCATCCGCCGACTTTCATTAAGTCGAGCAGGCATTGCGTTTTCTTCTTGCACTTCCCGGCATACATCGAGGCGATGTTCACGTCGAGCTTGTCAAGGTCGGCGGCAGCCTTTTCGCAGTCGGCGATAAGGGTGCGGAATTGGTCGGCATTGAGGCTTCCCCATTCAAAGAACGCAGTCGAACACTTGTGGACGAGGTACATGGCGTTCTTGTCAATGGAGATATGAGCCGCACCGAGCGAAGCGATAGTTGCGGCGGAAGCATTCATGCCGACGAAGTGAACGCTGACCTTGCCGTGGTTCTTGAAAGCAGCGGCAATGGAGAGAGCAGTGGCGAGGTTGCCACCGAGCGAGTCAATCAGCACGTTCACATCCTTGCCGGCATTCTTGGCGAGGATATAATCGACATAATTTCGGTCAAAGTCGGCACCGCCGACGAAGCCTTTCAGGTGAAGATTGTATTGAGTTTGCGGCATAACACATTTTGTTTTGCCACAAAATTACCTATCATATAATAGTGATGAAAAGACACCTAAAACACTAAAAGAGCCGCCTTTTGGGCGACCCTTTCGTTGTGATTGACACTGTTTTAATAGTGGCGGAAAACGTAGCCGTTGTCGTAATAGTAGTCATACATGAACAAGTCGCGGGCGTAAGCGTCGTAGTCGAAGTAATTGGCGAGATGCCCCATCTGCTTTTCGAGGTCATAGCAGTCGTTTACGATTTCTCTGGCGAAGTCTTCCTCGCTGTCGTACTCTCCGACGTAGCAGTCCTCGAAATGTTCGAGTTCTTCGCAGCCCCAGTCGATGAAAGCGTCCACAGCGTCCGGCGAATACTTCTCGCACATGTCGCTGTATTCTCTTACTGCCTCGAAGCTGTCCTCGTCGAAACTCGATTCGTCGTACCATTTGCGAGGGAACGCCTCGTAGTCCTGGAACATCAGTTCCGGATCTTCCTCGTCGGCGTGGATTGCGTTGCAGAAGTTTACAAAGTCGTCGTAGTCGTAGAACGTGGTGAGGTCAATCCACAGACCGCAGATGCCTTTCTCACCGCTGTATTTGCCGTATGTGCCGCAGTAGATGCTGGGATTGCCGGAGCAATCGCTTTTGTGTTCACCTATTGCGTTGATGAGTGTTTCAGGCGTAAAGCCGAGTTCTTCGAGGCGTGCTTCCACCTCTGCCGTGATTGTCAAGTCGCCGAATTGTAATCTGATAGCCTTGATGTTTTGAGTTGTACTTTTCATTTGCTTAAAAATTTTAAATTTTACACTGCCACAAAATGGCATTGTGAGCGGATTGCCGCAAAAGCAAGGGTGATTGCGTCGTTGCAGGGTAACGAAACGGCGAGGAACACGGAGTGCACACCTGCCCTTGCTGTTCCGCGGTATGCCATAACTTTGCGGCGTAAAATAAATTTTAGCGAATGAAAACCCGCAGGGTCAAAACGAGAGCGAAAGAGCAACAAAAGGTGATGCCGACATAGGCAGAGCGTGGCGCACGTTCCACTTGGAGCCGTCCGAAACACCATTGACGCAATAAAAAAGCGGTTGAAATCCCTGCATCGCGGCACAGGAGGCAAAGCGGTGAACGGCAGATGCCTTAGGGCTGTGACCTTACCACACTCGCAGACGCAGACACCAAACTTCACTGCAACGCAAAGCCGATGAGGAAGCCGCTTGCAGGACGGAGAGGACGTTCCCAATGGTGCGACGCTTCAGCGAGGTGCGGCAGTAAGAGATACTTGTGCGGAGTTATTCGACAGCGTGGACTGCATCATCGGCACAAAGGGGCGAAAGAAGAATGAGAGAGGACTGCCACCACGGAGAGCGCGAAGCGGTCAGCGAGGGAAACGTAGCAGGGAATATGACCGTTCCACGAAAAGCCGATAGTGCAAATCGCCTCGACTACAAAGCCACGGCTGCGACAATGAATGACTGCACGGCAACGGCCACACTTTCCGCTTTATCAATCACAACAACAAGAAAGGTGTCGCCTCAAAGGCAGCTCTGATAACGAAAAAGCCGTCTATTCATCACGAACCGACGGCAAGACATATCAATCTTTCTTACTTATGACACTGGGATTGAGTGTTCAATATGGAATGCTCATAATATCATTTATGGCACGGCACGAGCGATTTAATCGCTTTGTGGGTGATTTCGTAGATGAAGCCGGCACCCTCGCCGTCGGCATCGCCGAACGAGATGGTGAGTTTGACCACCGGGAACGGCGTTTCACGAGCACCGATGATGTAGGAGTTACCGTCAATGGCGGTAACGACGAAAGCAAGGTGTTCTTTCAGCGGCAGCAGGTCCTCAGAGGCGAACTTCAGTTTCGCCGTGTCCGTGCGGTTGCCGCCGTCGTTCTCCGTGACACACTCGCAAGTCGGTTCATCGAAGAACGGCACATTGTGAATTTCGGTGAGAATAGGAACCGGCATCATCGCAATGCCACGCAGAGCGATGTCATTCACAAGGTGCTCACACCTTACCCAGCCAATCTCCTTAACTCCCGGCAGTATTTGTTTCGTTGTCTTCATATTGTATATGTGTTTTAGCGTTACAACCGTTACAAGCGTTTCAATCGTTACACTCAGTGTTTTTTATCTTTCAGGTTTGAGCGAAATTTGCGAAATTTTTTGACTCTTTCATTTATTCTATATACAGTGCGTTTTCGCTGATAGCGTTTAGCGATAACGCACCAGTTCTTTTCGTTAATCTCGATGCCGTGACTTTCCATAAAAGCGTAAATAAGTTCGTCCTGACGATTGATAATCGAGGTGAACTTATGAAGCGATGTCCAAAGTTCAACGTCGAAGCGGTTGCGGATAGTGGCGACGAGCAGTTCTTCCGCACGTTTCGGCAGATAGTTGAAGTATTGAACATCTTTGGACTTGAAGAAAGGAATGGCGATTTTTACAGCATCGGGATTATTCGCCTCCGTTTGCTGCGGAATATCTTCCGGCTGCTTGGCGAGAAACGTTTCGAGAATATTACTCTCGACACTGCCACGCTTCAGTTCCACAGGGTACTTTCCTCCCTGGTCGTTGATAAACCACTGAGCAAGGTAGTCGTCGAGATGTATGTAAATGAAAATTGGGTCCATTCAGAAAGATTAAAAGATGTGTAGGTTGTTTGTACTGCAAAGTTACCGATAATCAGGTTGTTGGCATAAGAATAAAGGGCGATAAGGGGCGACACCCCCGATATTTCCCCGAAATCGGGCGGTGAAAAAAATTTGCGTTGCAGACCGAGTACACACATTTAGGTGGAGTCATCGGTTGACACGTTGACACACGAAATTATCAGCGAGAAAGCCGCTGATATACAATAATATATCTTTTTAGTAATAAAGAAGATATATAATAAAAGTGTCAACACATGGCTACGGCATTTTCGGAAAATGCCGAAAGTGTCAACCTTTGTCAACGTTTGTCAACGCAGATATTTTCCGTATGTAGTTGATATAAAGCGTTGTCACCCTTGTCAACGCTGTCAACGTAATATAACCGACCCCATTTTTCCGACCTTTGCTTTTGCCGAAAAAAAACCGAGCATGTTTCACAACAGACTCGGACCATACAATTTTATATGAATTCAAATAAACATCCTGGAGTTGGAATTTCTTAAAACGGCAGTTCTTCTTGCTGAGATTTGGGTGATGTAGGGGGCGTAGCGACCTGCGAAGTCTCGTCCACGTCCAAATCAGCCTCCGAAACAGTGCTTGTTTCGAGGTTGATTGAATACTTATCTTTGAGCATACCATAATCGAAGCATAGAGCCTTAGGGCGGTTCACGCGAAGTTTCTTCTGCGAGCCACCCAAAGAAGTATCGATTGTGTAATCGAGTGTACCGTTCGGGAGCAGTATATTAAAACGGTCCTGTTTAAGACCGAGGAACGAAGGCTGCACTTTAAGGTAAGTGAGCACCGTTCCCCAGTTGCCCGTGTTCTTGCCGACAGCACCGCCGGCGATGCGCCCAGTGTAAAGGGCAGACACGGCAGACGGATTGAGGAACAGCACCTGTGTTGGCTTGGCGAACACCACCGGCTCGGAGCTTCCGATGCCTCGGAATTCCGTTAAATAGCGTATTTTGAAATGCGCCTTGTCGATAATGCGGCCTTGCGAGTGCAGCGAGTCGATGACTTCCCAGAAGTCAGCCATTTCAGTATTCTTCTTGCACCCCTCGTTCTGATAGCGTATGCCGGCGATGGTGATGTCGAACATTTCCGAATACGTGAATGGGAGTCGCAGCGACGACTCCAGCGTTCGGAAAGCAGCGAGTGGCACGACCCAGTTGTCGAGCACACGGTCTTCGATTTCCTCGTCGGCAAGAGCGTTGGAAAGTTCCTTTCTCACGATTGAATGGTTCTGGCGATAACCGTTCTCCACGACCTTACGCAGATTGAGCACCTGTACTGCGAGATGCGTATTGCCGAGGTTACTGATTTCTTTGAGGTCATCAAAGCGACGGCGTTCCTCGGCAGTGAAAGAAGGTCGGGAGAAAGTGAGGTGAATCACACGGCTGTAAAGAGCAATATCGCGAGTCGGTAAATCCTGACCGCAGATAACTACAGCCGACGTAACGACGGTTTGAGCCGCCTTTCCGTCGCCGTTCATATTCTTCTTCGTCTGACCGGCACCGCCCCAAAGAGCCTTAAGATAGGCGATTTTGCGCTCGTCAAGGTCGTTTTTGTACTCGTCAAAAACCACCATTGCGTTAGTAACTTGTGAAACACGGTCGTTCATCGACGGAATAGAGGCGATGCCGATGCTCGGAGGGTCCACGCTGTGGATAAAGAACGACTGCAAGGTAGTGGCGAGCGAGGTTTTGCCTGTACCTTTCAGCCCGAACAGATTAAGAAGCGGAAAGCAATTCTTAATCGGATAGATTATATCACGGAACATCGAGGCAAAGAGGAAGCAAAGCCCTACTTTGCCGTTGTCGCCGAACACATCAATCACCTTTTGAGCAAACTCGTAAAGCGTGATTGCACTGCGGTTCTCGTGCTTGAACATACGTTCAAACTGGAACACCGCAGGGTTTTGGCGATACATAACCGATGTAGCCGGGATATAGTATTTGTGTCGGTCATCAATTCTGACGATGCCAAGGTCATCGACAGCCAGGAACGTTCCGTCTTTGAGAATGCCGTTGCCCCAGGCATAAAACTCATTTACTGCGTCCCAGCCCATCTGCTTGATGAGTAGAGCGGAGTCCGTGAGCGTGTAAAGGAGTTCCTTAACCACATTGAGCTTGTCGATTTTGGCTTTCCATATAAAGTTGCCGAGGCTTCCGACTTTCTGCTGAAAGTTCGAGAGTGAAACGAGATCCGACTCGTGAAACTCTATTACTTCCTCTTGATTGTACTCGTTTCTGATTTTGAAGATACGAGTGCCGTTGTACTCGTCCTTGACGTGGTACATCGGTTCAAGAATGAAGTTAGAGAGCCTTACCGGCTCATCCTCGGCGACAGAGAAGTACATATTGTCACGGATAAAAAGACCGAACTTGTTCAAAAGTTCGGCTTCACGCTGTTTAGCCGTGGCAGGTGAAGAATCTTTTCTTTCGCGGATAGCATTACGTCGGCTTTCCTCCTTTACGGATTTAAGCGATTCTTTCCAGAAGCGTTGCTTTCCGTCAATCTTAGCAAGCTGCTCGATGCAGTCCGCAATAATCAATTTGTCGTCGATACAGGCGAGTAGAGAAGTCAAGTCAGTTACCAACTTGCGCCTTGCCACTTGTGTTTTCACGAGTGGATAACGCTTCTCTGCGAGCCATACGACAAAGTGCTTTTCTTCGAGGTTGGTGAAGTCCTCTTTGCAGGAAATGTAACTGTCGGCATCGTTCTTCGCCGGCTTGCCGTCAATTTCGGCAAAAGGAAGTTCACGGACAGTGACCGCAAAGCCGTGACGCATTGCGGCTTCGCCGTTTCGGATAACAGCAGTTTCGCCTGCTCCGAAGTCCTGTCCGTCGCCCGGCACGTCGCAGTCCGGAATGAAGCATATAGACTTCGTGATTTTCTCCAAAGCGTCGAAGTGCTTGTCAGTCCATGCCGTACCGAGCGTAGCAACGGCATTCTCCAGTCCTACGGATTGAAGCCGCAGCACGTCAGGTGCACCCTCCACGCAAATCACGAAATCTTCATTCCGTGCAGCGTTCGCCGCCTTGTCGATGCCGAAAAGCACTTCACCCTTGGCGAATATCTTTGAGGTAGTCGAGTTGATGTATTTCGCTTTCTCGTTGCCGGTGATGTCACGAGCTGTGAAGCCGATGATTTTCCGAGAGCGGTTGTGTATCGGGATAGTGACTCGATTTCGGAAGAAAGCGTAAAGCGAGCCATTGTTCTCGTTTTTCTTCACTATTCCGAGTTCGAGCAGAGCGTCCATATTGACGGCTTTGCTCTTGCACCACTCGAGGAACACCGCAGACGAATAGGGAGCGAAGCCGATGCCGGTTTTGTGGCAGAAGTCTTCGCCCCAGCGACGGAAAGCATAGTCCTTTCCTCTTGCGTCCGCTTCGAGCGAAGAAACAAAGTATTCCTGCACCTGTTCAATAGCGATGAGCAGACTCTCACGATGCTTTGCATCAGCGATTTGCTCCTCGCTACGCTCCGTTGCCACATACTCTACATAAACTCCGTTACTTTTTGCAATTTCCTCGACAGCAGTGTGAAATTCGATGTTCTGAAGTTCCATTACAAACTTAATGGCATCACCGCCACGGTTACAACCGAAGCAGTGCCACAAGTTCTTGCTTGGCGACACGTTAAGCGAAGGTGATTTCTCGCCGTGGAAGGGGCAGCAGCACACATAGTTTGCTCCTTGCCGTTGCAGTTTGACGTATTTGCCAAGAACATCGACGATAGAGAGGTCTTTGACCCTCTGCACAGTGTTGTCGCTAATCATATACCACGGAGTTTATGCCAGCAGTCGATGATAGACTGCCCGGAGTAAAGGAAACGGTACTTATTCTCGTTTATAGGCTTGATATAGCCTCTGTGGCGATACTTCTGTAAAGTCTTCTTGCACACTTCGAGTGCTGCACAAGTTCTTTTGACGCAGTAAACGCCCATTGGGTCACATTTGGGTATTGATTCAGTCATAGCCTATGAGGTAAAGTCGGAGTCCCATATAAATATTTCTTTTCCTGCCACTTCTTCGATGATTTTCTTGGCGAAAACCGGAATACGGCACGACATATATTTCCAGTTGTAGAAAGTCTTCATCGTGATGCCGTTTCCGCAACGCCTTACCACTTCGCGAGCGAAATATTTCCTGTCGCACGAGGGTATCGAGTCGAGGTAATTATTGAGCAATTCAGCCTCGGTTGTCTTGATTTCGTTGTTCGTCATTTGTCGTTGGATTAAGTATTCTGTTTTTTTTGATTAAAGTCGAAGCCCACACGTTTCAAAACATCGACGTATGAGAGTTTGTAGGCACGTTTGGTCTTGAAAGCCTTAATATTGCCGCAACGGATTTCATTTCGGAGTTTGTTCTCCGAAATGTTAAGCATTTGAGCGGCTTCTTTCACTGAAATAAGCCTGTCAACTACCTTGTCGTTGGAGGAAAGTTCCAGAGCCTGGTCGAGCATTTTCTCAATCTGTCGAAGTTTGGCTGTTATGCGTTTCAGTTCTTTATCTTCCATATATGTATTTATATTTTATAAATTTCTAAACCATTTTGTGTGTAATTCAATTAATGTGCTTATATTTGCATTTAGAATTACTTAGGCAAATTTAGAAGTATATATAACACCTTCAAATAGAATTTCCAAGTAATTTAGAAATGCTAATGCGATTTAGAAAATATAAACTATATATAAATGGAAGCGGATAAATTACGATGTGAAAGGGCTCGCAGCATCGTACAATGGCTGATAAAGAACGGTTATGCGACTAACCAAAAATGTTTAGCTAAATTGTTAGGGTATAACCACGCTGCGTTATCCCAAATTCTTAATGGCAAGGTGCCGATATCCGGCAAGTTTATGAATACTTTGTGTTCAAAAAATGCGGCATTGAACAGAGATTGGCTTGAAACAGGCGAAGGCGAAATGTTTGTTGCAGAGCAAGAGAGAAGTGAAAGCGACCAAATCAGAGCGATTATCGACGGAAACGAGATAAGCGGCAATTCTTTGGTGAACATTTTGTCGAGCCAGTCGCAGCTGATTTCACAGCTCACAAATTACGTGCGTTCTCTATCTATAAAGATAGATGAACAACAGAAACAGATAGACGACCTTGTCGAGAAGTTAAACAACAAAGGGTAGCCGCAGTGGCTACCCTTTGTTGTAAGCATTTTGGAAGTGTTACTGCGAGTTGCGCAGTTTGTGGAAACCGGAAATGACGCTCGACTTCAGCACCTTTGCGTATTTCTCGGTCATTGAGATGTCGGAGTGGGCGAGCATCTTGCTCACAGTCTCGATGCCTACACCTTTTGTGAGTGCCCATGTGGCAAAGGTGTGCCTCCCCACGTGCATAGTGAGGTTTGTGTGAATGTGAGCCATGTGCGCAACGAGTTTAAGATACTCGTTGCACTTTTGGTTAGACATCAGGTTGATGTCGTAGTTGTATTTCTCCAGTATCTCCACGGCTTTCGGAAGCAGCACTATGGTATATGGCGTACCTGTCTTCAGTCGCTTGTCGATGATGCACATATCTTCTCCCTCCATAAAGATTTCCTTGCGGTTTACCTTTATTAAGTCGGAATAGGCGAGCCCGGTGTAGCACGAGAAGATGAACATATCACGGGCCTTTTCAACAGGTCCGTAGAGTTCAAGTTCCTCGATGCGTGTACGCTCGTCTTCGGTAAGGTATTTAATGCCTTCCGACTTGCCGCGAGGAATCTTGATGCCATCGTAGGGGTTCGACTTTATCAGCTCAAACTGGATTGCTTCGAGAATGTACGGCTTCAGGCGTTTGTGATAGCCGTGCACCGACGACTGACAGCCGAGTTTGGCTTTCAGTGCGTCGTCCCACAGTTTGATGTTCTTGGTAGTGAGGTCGGAGAAGTTGCGGATAAGCCCGAAGTTGCGCAGTTCGTTCAGCATAACTATATGCTGACGGCGTGTTGACTCCTTGACGCTGCGCTTGTAGATGCGTTCTTCGAGCCAGTCGAGGAAGTCGGCTTTCTTCTCGACCTCCGTTTCCTTTGTCTGCTTCAGCAGTTCAACGTCAAACGTGCCGTTTCGTTGCATAGTTTCGATGCGAGCGAAGATGGCATCGTACATGCTTCGGATAGTTTCGTTGAGTTGCTGTGCTTCCGGGTGGTTCACCACCATTCCGTCACGTCATTGCTGTTTGAGCACACTTACTCCTGTAGAGATACGTGTGCGTTCTCTATTATAATACACTTCGATTTCGACAGAGGCTTTCTTGACAGCCGTTGCAGTCTTTCTGCGGTCGAAAATCACTCTTATTGTCGGTACACTTGCCATATCTAAGAAAGATTCGATTAAAGTTATAAAAAATGATAGTTTCGCTTGTGGTACACCCCGAAAAAGGTGTACCACAGATTGCGATTTGTGTACCAAAACTGTACCACAACCTCGAAAAATGGGTCGAAATCGAGGTTTTTTCGCCCCATTCTGTGGTACACATGTGGTACACTTTTCGCTTTCGTGTACCAAAGTTAGGCATATTATTTCAAACTAAAAAATGCTAATTTGTACCAAGATAATTTAGCAAGGAAATTGCTAAAACATTCTAAAACAAATAGTTACAAAATATAAGTCGCTGAGTGTTAGATAGGTATAGACATAAAGAAAGAGTCACCACCTTGTTTAGGTGATGACCCTGGAGTGATCCG
>OEFA01000409.1_pt1 | contig 15483 bp, 12 predicted proteins | sample 1495601 | NCBI WGS metagenome assembly OEFA01 (sample SAMN02324081, study PRJEB22366) | human gut metagenome | biome: human | place: Canada: Ontario | collected 2010-10
CGGTCCCGTATGGTGTGGCGCCATCGTATGGCGGTCCCGCGGCGCGGTCCGCTCCCGTCGCTGGCTCGTATCCGAACGCCGGTGCGCCGGCCGGATACGCGTACCCTCCAACGCAGGCTGGGAACGGGCAGGTCGGTCAGCACGTTCCTCAACCGCCATTGCCGCCTAGGCAATAAACGATAGTGGGTAAGAAGACACGAGAGGAAGATTCATGGAAACATATGAGGAAAAACTGTCAGATATCGCCAATACCGCCAAGTGGTCTATTGAGGAATTTGACGATTTCAAACGGTTTGAACGAGTCATAGATGATGCCGCCGCGAAACTCAAAACCATGAAAAAGGAACTTGAAGAAGGTTATGTTTTTGGGGGCGAAACCCAAAAGGTAGCTTTGGAATGCGCTCAAGGAATTTCCGAAGGTATTGAGGATGTGGACATACCAACAGCCTTGCGTAAACTATTTAAGACTGTTGACGCATACAATCAGGCGATCGACGATGCGAGGAATGTGGAGCTGCCCGGCACTAGGTTGACCAGTGATATTGAACAAGCTATTAAAGCGGCTGAAACGCCATTGAATATTGTCGTTCCCGGATTAGGAACATTAACCGGGATAATTGGAAATGCCGGCGTCAGCCTGATCTCAAACATGCTTGCCGATAAACGAGAGGAGACTGCAAAGAAGGAATACCAGCGAATTAAGTCAGAATGTAAGCAGAAGTGTCCTAGAAATGATTTACCGTCTGCTCCCGTTGTCGATATCAACGGCCTGTGGCCAGCACAGGATGGTGAAAACAATTCTTCGGAAAACGATGGTGTGTATCCCACCTCGTTTGGCGACACTGGAATCTCAGCTGCTGTAGCAGGTGGCGCTGGTCTCGCGGCCGCTGGCGGTGCGGCTGTCGCATCATCGAAATTCTCCAATACCCCCAAATCAGGTTCGGTCTCAATCTCCCGGCCCAACGTGAGCCCTACGCCGCCTCTTCCTCCACGTAACAACCCTACGGACGCTGCTGATACGGGCGGTGACAATAACAATAGCCATAATGGTCGGATGTTTGACCCGAACACCGGTGAATGGATCGACACAAGCAAATACGTGTATGATCCGGCAAGCGGACGTTGGCTTGACCGTAACCTATACGTATACGATCCGGCAACAGGCCGCTACGTGTATCGGAACCACATGGCCGTGGATAGCGATATGAGCTATAACGGTTCCGGTTCCGCCCATGGCGGCATGTCCGGAGGCTCTGCGGGATCGGGTTCCGGAATCGGGCGTACTGCGGTGGCGGCTGGCGCTGGCATCGGTGCCGGTGGAGCGTTAGCCGTATCCAAGCTCGCAGGTGGAGCTGGTTCAAGTTCCGGAGCACTGTCTGAAGCTTCCATGGCAGCGGTTTCTGGCTCCGGCGTCGGTTCGTATTATGCGAACAATCCGGTCAAGGCGTCCATTGCATCCTCGTCGATCAAAGGTGCAACCGGTATGGCTGCGGGATTGCGCAAGGGAGAAATTGCGCGTGCCGAAGCTGCGGCGTCATCTCGTGCAAACACTCCGGGAATGATGGGTATGGGGCGTGGCGGTGCGTCTCAGAGCAAGGATAAGAGGCGCAACTCCTTGGGCTACATTGCTCCGACCATTGAAGAGGAAGAAGAATTCCAGCCCAAGCCGTTGGCGGCCATGGCAGGTCACCGCAGGCGTCCCGGCGAATGAGGCATGGGCGGAATGCGCTATGCGCATGACCGCACGTCGTTGAACAAAACGTTCTCTTGTTGAACAGGAAAGGAGCGAAGGCAGTGTCTTCCTCATGCATATGCGTTGACCCGTCCGATCTGGAAACGTCGGCGAAAAACTATGAACAGGCCGCACAACAGTTCGCTATGGCAAAAGCGCAGTTTGTGTCTGCGGGAACCCCGAATTTCGGGCTGATTCTCAAATGCCTGGAACCGGCGTATGAAGCGGCGAAGCAGTCTACGCAAGAATACTTGGCCAACGTTGAAACAATGCTGAAATTGATTGCTTCGGCCATACAGGGGACCGTAGAAGATTCCACCACCACTGAAGAGGAGATACTTGAAGCGCTGAAGAAGATTCTGCAACTGCTTCAGCAGGTGGATGACAAGTTGGATTCCTCGGATCCTCATAACGCACGGTCCGAGGGAAATGGCGGAATAGGCGGCAATTCCGGCTATGGAGGCAGCTTTGGCAATGGTGGTGGCTCAAGAGCTGATTCCTTGCAAAGCAAGCAATATCAGCCAGTGGATCAGTTTAATGGTCGATCCGACGGTGGTTCCGAAGCGGCAGGAAGTCCGGCATCATCTGCGACAGGTTCTGGTGCAATGGCGTCGGGATCGCAAGAATTCGGCCATGATCAGAAAAAAACAACATCTGATGGTGCGCGTGATGCGGCGGAATCGAACACTTATCCGATTTTCAATGAGGTTCCACTTCCAACAAGACCAACCACGATTGGATTGGATGTGGATGGAAACGCCAAAGACGACTACTCTCTGAATCTCACTGATGGCAATACGCATGCCGTGATTGGGGCGGATGGTTCCGTTACTCTGACAAAGCGTGACAATTCCACCATTCCGATGCCTTCTGATGCAAGCAAAACAGGATCCGCTTCGTTTGATCTGGATGTGGACAACGATGGCGTGGACGACGTGTCCATGAACTCCGATTCAGGCGCGAATGCCCGTTTCAGCGTATATGAGGATGAAGATTCGCGGTACGTTGCCCTCGACTACGACAATGACGGCGATTACGATGTCGCCGTCCGCGTCGGAGATTCCGAAGCGGCAAGGGAAGCCATGCGTAAGCAAGCCGAGGATGAAGCCTGGCAAAGCATCGCAGCTAAAGATCCTCTGGGAAGAACGGCGGATGAGCTTCGTGCCTTGTACGAAGACAGAGAAACCATTCAGCTACCTGAACGCACGACGATTCAATAAAACAGGATGCTGTGCAAAGCATATCCGGCCGTAACCGGGTAAATATCACATTCAAACTATACACAAGGGGAAGAGTATGGCTGCAAAAGAAGATGATGGCTCTGCCAACGACTTGCATTTCGGCCCGATTACCATCGATGTTCCAGACGATTTAAGCGACATTAAACGCGACTTGAAGTTTTATCAAAAAGTCGGCGAGGCCTATGACAGTAGGAAAGTGGGAAAGGCTGCCTCAGCCCTCCTTTCCGGGCAGAAATTTGGCTACACGTCAGCCGACAAAGTGGTTGGGAGAATCCTGGAAAAACAGGACTTGATAAGAAAGACATCGGAAGGAAAAGCCAGAAGTTCGAGGATGCGTCAAAAAGGTTCACAGAATCTTTGGAAGGGGATTTGACTCGTCAAAGTGCGCATGATTTGGCGAAAACGCTGGATAGCAAGATTACTACGCTTCGCATTGCCATCTCAGGTGTTGACTTCATTTGCAAGGCATTGTTTGGTGTCAGTCCTATAGATGAGTGGGTCAGGAAACCATTCTTCGGCGATTGGGATGAGCTTCGCGATACTGCGGGAAAATGGCAGTCGCTGGCTGAAACACTGCCTGAAGTGCAGACGGCGTTATTGGAAATTTCCAATAGTCTCGACGAGACAGTGTGGTCTGGGCAGGCCGCGGACATATATGTTGTTCGCAATGAGGCGGTGGCCGACGCGCTTGTGGAAGCTCCGGAGCCATGTTCGGAAATGGCCCAGGCGTTGAACGCTTTGGCGGACAATGCGGAAAAAACATTGAATCTGATATTCGACACGTTGAGTGAAATCATTTCGCTGTTGAAGCTTATTGCGGGTGAGCTGATTATTCCTGGAGCCGGTCCGGTGCTCGCTACGGTCACTGTCGCTGCGGAAGTCACCCAGGCGATTCAATGGGCATCCGATATCGTGGAATATCTTAACAATCTGTATGAAGCCCTTAACGGATTGTGTGTATGCCTCATGGTTATGCAACGGCTTTCCGTAAAAACAGAGGGCATGCTGAGCGTTTTTGGCGGAGGCACGTCGAACGGTGGAACTGGCAGTACGTCGAATGACGTAGCGTTTGCCGGGGCATCCGGTGGATCGTCCGATGGAAGATAATCGTCATGTCCTTCCAACCGCATCGTTATGACTTGCATTGCGAAACGGACGATGACCTCGGTACGACAATTTTATGTGCGAAGAAAAGAGAAGTGGAATGACATCAGCGGAATTCGAAGCTTTCATGAACCAAATGGATTCACTGTCTGCCCGGCTTGACAAGCAGCGGGCGAAATTCGAAAAAGAGAAAGTTCAAATAGATGAAAAAATAGCCGAAAAAACGAAAGAACTTGAAAATAAGCGGCGTAAAGGTGAATGTGGGCGTGCTTGGCAAGTATTGCAGCAGCGTATCGACATGGGGAAAACCTGTGAGGAAGACATCCTTGCTGGCATTGACAAGTCTCCGGAAGCGCGTGAAGTACGTGGTTACCTCGCGCAGAATATGAGTTATGTGCGAGATAGCGTGGAGGATGCGGACGACGAAGATAATGAAGCGGCCCAGGCTCGTGTTGCGCTCGATAAAGGAATGACTCGTCTGCGTGAGTGGGAAAGCCAATATGCGGCACAAAGAAACCAAGCCAGCTGACTTACAGGCGATATGCATTGTATCGCTCGTCTGCGCAGTGCTTTTTGCTGGTATTGCCGTTACGGTGCTGTCCGAAAGCGTGTTGCTTCCCGGTGGCGACGAGCGGATGCGAGGATTGCCTGTGCTGCTTGTGACAAGCCTCATATTGCTGATGCTGTTTTGTGATCGGTTATGCGTGGTGAGCATACGCTCACACGAGCAAACCGTTGCGCTGGTTGCCATGGCTTGCGCTGTGCTGCTGTCGGTGTGTGCCGGTGTGGCGGCGAGCTGCGTTGAACCTTGCGCTCAGCCGATCGCGGCGGCGGTTTTCCTATCTTCTTCTTGCGTATGCCTCAATATGTCGTTAATGACGGTTTGCATTGATCAGCCGGTGCTTAATGGCGTGATATCCGCATGCTTTGCCGTATCGTTGCTGTTGCTGCTCGCCAGTACGGGAACGCTGATGTGTTCGTTGGACGTACGGCTGCTTGCCGGTTTGGTGCTTGCCGCTGCCATATGCTGTCTGCAAATGCTGCCGAACATCGTGGTGCATGTGCCGGACCGTTATCTTGTGCAATGGCGTGCCTACATGACACGTCGTTGGACGGTGCGCGGTGGCATTCCCGAAGAGGCCCGTGTATTGACCCAAGTTGATATTCGTGAAGATATGCAGACGTTTCAGGCCCGATACGCGACCGGTTTCGTGCTTTGCTTGGCGCTGCTGGTATTGCCGTACGCGGCATTGGTCGCATTCTGCGATTTCCATCGGATGTATGATGCTGTCGGCTTTCTCGTGCTTACCGCGGCCCTGTTTCTCTTTCTCACCCTTAAGCCGCGCCGGTCGGGCAGACCTTTCGAACGGTACTGCATGCGTTTGTCTGCGGTGATGGTGATGGCTATGGCCTGCGTGAGGGCCTGGGGCTTCATGACAACCGAAAACATGAGGCTGTTCGGCGTATGCGCGATTGGCCTGATTGGCGTTCTGCTGGTATATGCCATTCCTGTGCAAAAAGGCGGTTTTCATTCGCTTGTATTGTCTCGCGCCGGCGATGCGTTGTGCTTCCTGTCCATGATGGTCACGCCTGTGGCGGCTTTCTTCGCAGCTGGCGCGTTGCAGTATATAAGGGGATTGTGATGTCGGATTCGAATTCCGTAATGAGATGTCGTCCGGCAGGAGCCGGAAAACAATGTGCGGCCGCATTCGTCGATTGCGGTTTCGTATTGCTTTGCGGCGTGATTGCGGCTTTGCTCGGACATAATATTCCCGTCACGTTCCTGGTGATGCTCGAATCGGTTGCGGTGCTGGCTATTGGAGAAGGTTCGCGCGGTCTGACTCCGGGGAATATGATGTTCGGTTTGCGTACGGTTCGCGTGGAAGGCATGCGTGACGTCACGGCGGGAACTTTGCCCGCCGGAATGGGCCGGATTCTTGTGAAGTATTGTGTGCTTATCGGATCCACGCTTGCGTTGGTCATAGGTCTGATTGCGGTGATTTGCTCACCGTTGTTCGCCAAGGATGATTTGCATCAGGGATGGGCAGACAGACTGGCATCTTTGGGATGCGTCGATATTCATCAACGTGTTGAGGCGTTGGAGGAACAACCGGTCGTATCGAGGCAAATTCCTCCGGTTCCCATGCCTCGGATGCAGCCCACTCCTCCCGTGCCTCTTCCCAAAACAGTGGCGGACGTGTCCAAACCGGTTCCCATGCCAACGGCAAAACAGGTTTCTCCTGTACCCATGCCTTCGGAAAAGCCGATGTATCCGGTTCGGACAACGGTTGAACAACAGACGGCCTCGGTGCCAGTGACACCTCCTGAGAAACCCCAAACCTTTCTCTTCTTTGAAGATGGCTCCAAGCGAACTCTCAGCGTGCCTTCTTCATTGATTCTCGGGCGCAAGCCAGCCCCGCAGCAGACAGGGGACATCGCGTTGGCTGTGCCTGACCATACTGGTACGGTCTCACGAAACCATGCTCGGATCGAATTGGTGGACGACCAAATCTGGATCACTGACTTAGCGAGCACCAACGGTACGCGAGTGCTTGACGAAAGCGGCGAAGAGACGGAACTTGAACCGAACGTCCGAACGCGTATGCATGTCGGATCCCGCATCGGACTGGGAGACATGGGCTGCAGCATCATCACATCGAAAAGCAGGAGGCGTTGATGGCTATTACTGCGGAACAACAAAACAGCAGGCTCGAAGGTCCCAAACCTCCAAAAGGAAAAATCGTATTGCAGGCACCACCCGAGCTTGAACCCAGCGACGGTGTCAACACGCTGCTCACATCGTTGGTGCCATTGTTGGGCACCGCCAGCGCCATGGTCATGATGCTGATGACCAATTCGGGACTCACCGGCATGCTTACCGGCGGCATGTTCATGGTGTCGTCATTGGGATTCGTGGCGGTCAACGGCTTCCGCCAACGTTCGCAACGCATGGCGAACCTCGCGGCGGCAAGACGTGAATATCTCACTTATTTGGCTGGCATACGCAAAACCGTGCGCACCGCGGGAAGGAAACAACGCAATGCCGCATTGTGGAACGCTCCATCCCCATCCTCGTTGACGGCGATCGCCCAGGAACCGGAACGTTGCTGGGAACGTGTTCCCGCAGACGACGATTTCATGATATTACGTTGCGGCACGCATAGTGTGCCATTGTGCCTGCAGCTTGAATCACCTGAATTGCCTCCACTCGCGCAGCTCGACCCGGTTTCGGCATCGGCGGCGCATCGTTTCATGCTTGCACATAAAACGTTGCACAATATGCCTTACGGCATTGACCTGAGGAAATACAAGCGTGTGGAATTGCTTGGAAACGAAAGCCAGACGCAGGCGCTCGCAAGAGCCATGATCTGTCAAGCGGCGGTTTGGCATCCGGTTGAATGCTGCAGAGTGCTCGTACTGGCATCCGCTGATCGCATGGGGCAGTGGGAATGGGTACGGTTGCTGCCTCATAACCGTGTGCTGAACGAGAAATACTTGGAAGGCACGTATAACGGTCATGGATTTATGCTGACGAGCAACGTGCGCGAAGTTGATGCGCTGATAGGCGAGGAAGTGCTGAACCGCAACAGGCGTACCGGAGATAATGAGATTGCTCCTCATGTTTTGGTGATCAATGATGGATTCGACCGGACTGTATTGTCTCGAGAGTCCCGATTGTTCGCTGAAGACGGCCTCGGTGGAGTGACCGTGTTCGACATGCCGAATGATTGGGGGGAGCTCGAGGAAGATGACGTGCTTCGTGTGCTGTATTCGCAGACCGTGGTTGAGGAAGGACTGAACGTTCTCGAAAAGCGCGACATCAATATGGTTGAAGTGTTTTCCACGGCACTCAAGCCTGTGGAAATCCAACCGGACGAATTGACTGTGGAAGAGGCGCTCTGTATAGCGAAACGCTTGAAGAGCGTGCATGTTAACGAAACCGGAGACGATTCCTCACAATCCGTCAATCGCAAGAAATCCCCCGAATTGCCTGATCTGCTTGGCATCAGCGATATTCGTCATATCGATCTGGCGAAACTGTGGGCATATCGTGTGGGCAAGGAGCGTTTGCGCGTGCCGATCGGCCTATTCGACGACACCAGTACCGCGTTCCTTGACATCAAAGAGATGGGCCAGCATGGCATGGGCCCGCATGGCGTGCTCGTCGGCGCCACCGGTTCGGGTAAATCCGAAGTGCTGCGAACCCTGGTACTGTCGTTGGCGTTGAGCCATTCCCCGGACCAGTTGAATTTCGTACTCATCGACTTCAAAGGCGGTGCCACTTTCGCAGGTATGGACGGCATGCCTCACATTTCATCCATCATTACGAATCTCGGCAAGGAAGCGTCGCTCGTCGACCGTATGGAAGACGCGCTGGATGGCGAAGTCAACCGACGTCAGGAGCTGCTGCGAGATGCGGGCAACCTTGCCAACATCACCGAATATGAGGAGATGCGTGTCAACGGCGGGCGTAGCGATCTTAAACCGTTGCCGTCACTATTGGTCGTGGTCGACGAATTCTCCGAACTGTTGAAGGCGAAACCCGAGATCGTGCAATCGTTCGTTCGCATTGGCGCGGTCGGCCGTTCGCTGGGCATACATCTGCTCATCGCATCGCAGCGTTTGGAACAAGGCAAGCTGCGTGGTCTTGACGAGCACCTGTCATACCGTATCGGTCTGAAAACGTTCTCCGCAACCGAATCCCGTGCCGTGCTGGGCATTACGGACGCGTACGATCTGCCAAGCCTGCCTGGCATCGGCTATCTGAAATCGCCTGACGGCACCATCACCCGCTTCCGCGCGTCTTACGTGTCGGGCGTGCCGAAGGGGTTGGACGGCGAAACCACCACCTTCCAGTATGCGGTGGAACAGATGCGAGGCAAAGGCAATCCCGCGCACGTGGTGTGGCTGCCTCCGCTGGTCACGCCGAATTCGCTCGACGATTTCATGCCGGACCTGACCGTCACCAAGGAGTATGGCTTGATTTCGCCAAGGTGGCGCAATGCCGGAGCGCTTGTCGTACCATGCGCGTTGGAAGACAAGCCACGCGAGCAGAGGCGAGACGTCATGGCCCTCAATCTTGCCGGTGCGGGAGGCCATGTGGCAGTGGTGGGCGGCCCGTTGAGCGGTAAAAGCATGATGTTGCGTTCCATCGTCGCATCGTTGGCGCTCACGCATTCGCCGCTCGAAGTGCAGTTCTATGTGATCGACTGCGGTGGCGGCGCGTTCTCCTCCATGGATGGATTGGAACATGTCAGCGGCATCGCGGCAGGCAATGAGGATGAAAAAGTCCGTCGTACGCTTGCCGAAGTCAGCGGCATCATCGACGCGCGCGAACGATTCTTCAAAGAACAGCGCATCGACGGCATGGACGCGTATCGTCGCCGTCGCGCCGAAGGCAAGGTCGACGACGGATATGGCGACGTGTTCCTCGTCATCGACGGTTGGGGCGTATTCCGCGGCGACTATGACGAATTGGAAACCAAAGTCCAGCAGATCGTTGCCCGTGGTCTCACCTTCGGCGTGCACGTGTTGTTCAGCGCGAACCGTTGGATGGAAATCCGTGCCAATATCAGCGACCTTATCGGCACCAAGCTCGAACTGCGTTTGGGCGATCCGAGCGATTCGCAAATCGACCGCCACGTTGCCGACACCGTGCCCAAGGGCGCGCCTGGCCGTGGCCTGAGCGCCAACAAACTGCATACGCTCGCAGCGCTGCCCCGCATCGATGGCGGGCATGATGCGGCGACGGTGTCCGACGGCATCAACGATCTCATCGCCAAAGTACGTTCCGCATGGCAAGGCCATCCGCATGGTCCGAAGCTGCGGTTGCTGCCCGAAAACCTGCCGTACGAGGCGATGATGGCTTCCGTCATGCGTCAAAAGGCATCCAACCAGCTCGCCAAAGGCAACATGGTGGTCGGTATCGACGAGAACGCACTGTCTCCAGTGGTGTTCGACTTCAACACCGAACCGCACTGTTACCTATTCGGTGACGCCGGTTCGGGGAAATCTACATTCCTTCGCGTGATAATCAACGAAATCGTACGAAGCTATCCGGATGGAAAAGCAAAAATTTTCATGTTGGATTATCGTCGTGCGAATCTTGCGCAGATTCCGCAGTCGCATTTTGGAGCGTACCTGACCAATGACGAACAGGCTACGGAAAGTCTCGACGCGCTTGCGGAATTCCTGAAAACCCGCATTCCGGGCCAGGACGTGACTGCCGAACAGTTGCGCGACCGTTCCTGGTGGACGGGTTCGGAAGTTTACGTGCTGGTCGACGATTACGATTTGGTCTCCACCAGCCGAGGCAACCCGCTGCGTGCGTTGGTGCCATATTTGGCGCAGGCCTCCGATCTGGGATTGCATGTGGTGGTGGCCCGCAGAACCGGCGGTGCGAGCCGAGCCATGTACGATCCGGTATTGCAGACGTTCCATGATCTCGGCATGACCGGCATTCTGCTGTCCGGAGATTCGAACGAAGGCCAGCTGATCGGCAAAGTCAAACCGAAGAAGGCGGCGCCCGGTCGCGCCCAAATCGTCACTCGAGACCAAGGCCTGTTCGTGGCGCAACTGTCGAATGCGGTATTGCGCGAATAACGCGATATTGCGAAAACGTGAGATTGCGGAAAAGCCCGCGCCGTTGCATACTGCGGTTTGCGCAACATTACGTACCGCAGTATGCAGGTATCGCAACATGCTCTCGACTGTTTCGTTGAATGGTGAACCCGTTGAGTACGATGGTGCACGGCAATATAACTTGAGATAGCGAGGACTTGAGACTCATGCCACGTATGTTCGGAACAGACGGTGTTCGAGGATTGGCGAATAGGGCTTTGACCGCACAGCTTGCGTTGGATTTGGGCGATGCTGCGGTGCGCGTGCTTGGCGATGATGGAGACAAAAGCGAATTCGACGGTCGTCGCCGTGCACTGGTCGGCCGCGATACTCGCGTTTCCGGCGATTTTCTTGCAGCGGCACTGTCCGCAGGCATGTCCGCAGGTGGATTCGACGTGATCGACGCGGGCATTATTCCAACTCCGGGTGTCGCATACCTGACTTCCGTGCTGAACGTGGAAATGGGTGCCGTGATTTCCGCATCCCATAACCCCATGCCCGACAACGGCATCAAATTCTTCGCACGCGGCGGATTCAAACTGCCTGACACCAAAGAAGACGAAATCGAAAACGTGCTCGGCCAGGATTGGGAACGCCCGACCGGTGCAGGCGTGGGACGTATCAGCCACGACACGGCAACCGCAACCAACCTGTATATCGACCATCTGGTATCCACAATCGCCCCCATCGGGCCTGACAAGTCCCAGCCGACACCGTTGAAAGGCTTGAAAGTCGTGGCTGACTGCGCCAACGGCGCCACCTCCGTGGTCGCGCCGGAAGCGTTGCGCCGCGCAGGAGCCGACGTGATCGTGATCAACGCTTCGCCAGACGGCTACAACATCAACAAGAACGCCGGATCCACACACCCCGAACAGCTGCAGGCCATGGTCAAGGCATCCGGAGCCGACTTGGGCGTGGCATTCGACGGTGACGCCGACCGTTGCCTTGCCGTAGACGGCGAAGGCAATATGGTCAACGGCGATCAGATCATGGGCATTCTTGCACGTGCCAAGAAAAACGCGGGCAAACTCAACCACGACACCCTCGTGGTAACCGTGATGAGCAACCTCGGTCTGAAGCTCGCCCTGCGTTCCATGGGCATCAAAACCGTGCAAACCGGCGTGGGCGATCGTTACGTGCTTGAGGAAATGCTGCGCGGCGACTATTCGCTCGGCGGCGAACAGTCCGGCCACGTGATCAACCGCGAATTCGCCACCACCGGCGACGGTACACTCACCGCACTGACCTTGTGCAACGAAGTGGTCAACTCCGGCAAGAGTCTCAAAGAACTCGCATCCGACTTCCCGCAACTGCCGCAAACCCTCATCAACGTGCCAAACGTCGACAAGCTCGCAGCCAAAACCAACGCCAAAGTGCAGGCGGCCGTCGAACGCGAAGAGAAAATGCTCGGCGACACCGGCCGCGTGCTCTTGCGTCCCTCCGGCACCGAACCGCTCGTGCGCGTCATGGCTGAAGCGGAAACCCAGCAGCAGGCCGACGAGGTCTGCGACCGTCTCGCCAAAGTCGTGGCCGAAGAACTCGCCTTGTAATCACACCGCCGATACACAGTATTTGGCAATCCAAAATCCCGAACCAATCCGCGAAGGAACCCCATGTTTGGACGTAACTCGAAAGTCAACCTCGAGCTCAACCGCGAGGTCGAAAAACTCATCAAAACCGGCGGCAAGGAACAGCTGCTTCCCATCGTGCAGGCAGGTGAACCGGTACTGCGCCAGCAGACCGCAGCCTACGAAGGCCAACTGAGCCGCAAGACACTTGACAAGCTCATCGAAACCATGCGCGTCACCATGATCGAAGCGCCGGGCGTAGGTCTCGCCGCAACCCAGATCGGCCTCGGACTGGCGCTTGCCGTGGTGGAAGACCATGTGCGCGACGACGATGACGATGACCCGCGCGAAGCGGCCGAATTCCCATTCCACGTCATCATCAACCCCAGCTATGAGCCGATCGGCACCGAAACCCGCAGCTTCTACGAAGGCTGCCTGAGCTTCGACGGCTATCAGGCGGTACGCAAGCGCTGGCTCGACATCACCGCCCGCTGGCAGGATGAAGATGGCAAACAGCATGAGGAACATCTGCACGGCTGGCCGGCCCGCATCTTCCAGCACGAAACCGACCATCTGAGCGGCGAACTGTATATCGACAAGGCGGAAATCCGCAGCCTCGCCACCAACGAGAATCTTGAGGATTTCTGGTGCGACGATCCGGTTCCCACCGAAGCCGCCGCCGAACTCGGATTCGAACTGTAAACCAGGAGCGCACGTCGCAAAGCGCATACATGCGCGGCGAAAAACGCTGCGGAATCCGATTGTCACGGAATCCTATCGTTGCGCAATCCGCGGAATATCCTGCAGGGGGAGAGACCCACAGGCCTCTCCCTTTTTGTCATACCGTCATTTTTTCGTCATACCACCATGCGCATAACCAGTGCAACGCGCGCACGCATCACACTCCCCACGGCAGACGCACGTATGAGCGTAACCATGTTTGCATTTCGCAGCATTATCGACAATATCGGCGTTCGCGTTGCGATGGAATGATTTCGTACGCGACGTCGTGCTCCGTCTGCAACGCGCATGATCGTATCCTGACGACGAATGCTTGGTGAACATAATCGTTTTTCGTAGCATTGTTCTTTCTCTTACCGAAAATCAACGAAATAAAACGAACCCAAGATAACCTTTCGAATCTCAAAAAACTTAAGATTGCGCTATCCGAGAAGCATCATGGTTTTTTGTACGCGCCGACGTGTACTGCGCCCCCTCTCGGCTACCATGCAAAGTATGAACGAAGCAAAGACGGGCCGTTCCTGGCTTACCGAAGCCAAACAAGACATCAGCCAATGGTCGGCATCGATGCCGAAAAACGCCGACAATGAGCGCATCGACTGGCATTGGGTCATGTCTCTCGACTTGGAACACGGCATCGGAGCCGCCAAAAGCCAAGGCATCGACCTGATCGCCGTTCTGAATGCCGCGGATACCACGTTTTCGTCGACCTCGGAGAAAACGGATCCCATGCAGGATTCGGTACTATCCGTCCAACAGTTGCATAATCTGCTGAAAAAGGATTTAGCGGTCCGTGACCGGCTCGAATCCATCATCGCGCAATGCAATACCACCTTCATGACGGATTTCGACCGTCTGATCGCTTCATACCGTTTGCCTCGCGCGCTCGCCTATGCGAACCGTAGGTTGTGCGACGAAATTGCCGTGTTGCGGCGCATTGGTGTTGCGATGGGATTGTGGACGATTGCCGAAGAGCGGCGGGAGCGGGTGATAGTGCCCGTGCTGCAGTCTGTTGCCGGAGCGGAAAGCCTCGTGAATCTTAACGATATTCAGGATCGTACCGCGCAGATCGTCAATGGCCGTGCCGAACGTCGTGCCGCGGAACGTGAGCAGAAGCGTGCCAGCGATTACGCCATGTCACGCGCGAATTTGAGCGGGGTGACGAGTCCGGGAGGCTCGAAGGTGTTCGACTATGGCTCCCTCGGATCCGCTGGCGGTCCCGCTGACTCGGCGGAAGCCGCGCAGGACCGACGTTTGGCGGATTACAAAAAGTCGGATTGGCGTGACGCCTACCTTCCCGGCCGTGACGTCGACACGGTGATGGGCATTGATATCGAAACTACGGGTACGGATCCGGCTCGCGTGTACATCATCGATGCCGGATTCGAATTCATGAACATGATCTCGCCTCGTCCTGCCGGCGAGCCCGCGGGCTACCGCTACGAACAGGATTATTACGAGACCGGCGATGCATATGGCCAGGCACGTCTTTCCTTCGGCGTTCCCGCGCAGAATGCGCTGCTTGGCAATCCTCTGATTCTCGACCTTACCGGTATTGACGTGCGCGATCGCGCCAGCGCGGACTTTCGTCTGTTCGACGAATGGCCCGAAGCTCAGATCGGATTGCTGCAACGACTCGAACAGCAGCCATATGTTGCGCATAACGCCCGGTTCGAGCATAGCTTTTTCATACTGAACGTCGCCGGATATGCGGAAAGCTATCGTGCCGGCAATATCACGATCATCGACACATTGCCGATGAGCCGTCGTTGGGATGAGGGGTCGATTCCCGATGATGAGCATCCGCACGGCAACAATACGTTGGATGCGTATGCCAAACGTCAGGGCGCGTTGGATGCATCCAAAAGCGAACGACATCTTGGCTTGGAAGATACGCACATCATGCTGGTCGCCATGAAGCATCATCTGGGTGTGCTGCATGCCGAGGGGCGCGGGCCGTGGGGCGCCGGTGGCAGGCCCGGCAATGGTGGCAAGCGCTGTGGCAAGCGCTGGTAGACGGAGTCGCTCGCAGGTTGTGTGGCAAGGCGTAAGTTGGTCGGACGAATTGACGTTGCTGGATGTGTGTCAGGCGTAGTCGTGTTGTGTCTGTTCCCGCTGGATGTTTTGCCCGCTGTTTGTCTTGTACCTTTCTGTCATTCGTTCGTCTCGTGTGTGACACGCCCGGATGTTGACCTGTCGCGAGGTATGTTGAGGTTTTTCCAGCGGGATTGTGCTGTGAAATGGTGCTCATCACTCGATTTTCCTGCGATTTCGACACGCCGAGAGATACGTTATTTTTCAACGGTTTACACGGTGTTTGCGGAAGGTCGATTTGCGTAGATCGGCAAGGACGTGTAAGTTTACATCTCGCTGCTCAGCACGGCGGTTCCGCTCCTGAGGTTCGGGACGGTCTGCTGGTGTGGTGGTGGTTTGAGAACTCAAGAGCGTATTTGTACTACTTCTTTATAGTCAATGA
>OEFA01000412.1_pt1 | contig 15418 bp, 7 predicted proteins | sample 1495601 | NCBI WGS metagenome assembly OEFA01 (sample SAMN02324081, study PRJEB22366) | human gut metagenome | biome: human | place: Canada: Ontario | collected 2010-10
GAAGAGGTAGGCTATCTGATGACAAGGTTCGTTTCCGTGCCAGTAGCGGTGTTCGCTGAACATGGAATCCAGTTTGGCAATGTATTTTTCTTTTCCGCCCATACATTCCATAAGTCCGTATATATCATGGGGGGCATACCAAGTATAATGGCAGGGAGCTCCTTCGGTGATGAAGCGGGTGAAAGAAAAGGCGTTACCGGCATCGGTGAGGAAACTTCCGTCAGCGTATCTGCCTTGGGCATATCCGGTGCTAGGGTTTATTACGTTACGGTAATATCGTGCACGTATCATTAATGTATCATAAAGTCCTGTTTTTTGTGGATCAGGAAAGTAATCATCTGATGTTTCCAACTTTTGCAGGACTTGGGCCAATACGAAATCATCGTATGCATATTCTAAAGTACGTGACACTTGTTCGCAGGTATGAAAGGCTTCCGGTACGCTGTCTTCCAAAGGAATGTATCCATATTTCAGATAAGAATTCAAAGCACGCCGTCCCATTCCGTTTTTATATTCTTCATAGGTGGCGGGAGTCCTGAATGCGTTCCGGAGCATTCCTTCGCAAGCTTTGTTGATATCAAAATTACGGATTCCTTTGATATAGGCATCTCCCAGTGCGGAGATGCAATGATCGCCTATCATGGCTGCGGTATAACTGTTCCAACAAGGAAATATAGGCAGCCAGCCGCCTTGTTCATATTTGTCCACCAATGATTGCATCATGTCTCCGGCTTTCTTTGGGGTTAGGATATTGACTAAAGGATGGAGTGCACGGTAAGTATCCCACATACTGTAATCTTCATAGTAATTTCTACCGTTGGCTGATTGTCTGAACGGGTGTCCTGTGGAAAAAGAAGGATAGCGCCCGTCTACATCATTGAATGTACGTGGCAGGAATGAGGCACGGTAGAGTGCTCCGTAAAATTTCTCTTTATCGTTTCGGTTGTTTGTCTGTACTGTAACTTGTGAAAGCCTTTGTTCCCAGATGGAGTTCAGTTCCTGTCGGGTGCGGTCAAAATCCCAATGAGGTATCTCGGTGTCCAGATTCTTTTGAGCGCCTTCCATGTCAGTAAAAGAGGAAGCGGCTTTGATTAATATGGGTCCTTCTGAGTGTATTTTGAACCGGAGATATGCACCTATACTTGTTCCATCGGCTATCTGTCGTTGTCCGGCGAAGAGACTGTCATGCCGGAATGTACCATATTCTTCTATTTCATTTTGATATTCAATGATAAAGTACCCGTTGTATCCGGCGGGTTCTCCCCAGCCTTGATAGATGCGGTGGACGGGATTGTATCCGCGTATCTGTTTTTTTATGGTATCGATTTCAATATATCCTTTCCCTTCATCACTGTTAGGATTGACTATGAGATAAGCATCTTCCGGTTGGTTATAAGTGAATCGGAAAATGGCTGAACGGGAACGTCCGGTCATTTCTGCAAAGATGGAATAATCTTTGAGAAGGACAGAGTAATAGGCGGGCGTTGCTGTTTCTTCTTGGTGAGAGAACAGGCTTCCTCTGTCTTGGGGAAGATATTTCAGTGTACCCGATACAGGCATCAAGGTCATGGAACCGTAATCCTGTGTACAACCTCCGACAATCCAATGTGAATTGCGGAAACCTTGTATTTTCGTATCTTTGTAATAATAGGGAGCCTTACATTTTGCTTCTGTATCTTGTGTTTGGGGAGTCCAAAAGTTCATTCCGTTGGGCTCTAGAACAGCAGGCAGCGTTTGCCCGTACTCTTCGGTATTTTTGCCGAAAAGTTCTGCGGTGTGGGTTGCGCTTGGTGCAGTGCCCGTACGGGTATCTACGTAGAACAGTAGGGATTCTTCCTGATGACCGATACAAGCAGTAAACAGGCTGCATATAATCAGCAGGTAAGATAGGGTACTTTTCATAGCTCTTCTTGGAAAAGGGTTATTTTTTAATCTCCTGATGGAGTATTTTTATAAAGAGTTCCGGCCGGTCCAGATTGACTAAATCGGGATGGACTTCAATCGCTTTTTTATATTCTTTTTCACTCGCATTCTGAATAGCAGCCATTATCTTGATATGATTGCTTTTGCAGAATTCTTTGAATTGAGGAGTGATATTGAGGATATCTGTTTCTACATAGGCCGGGGTGCATATTTTCATCCATTTCTCCAAAGCCGCTATATTGGAGGCATTTACTTTAATCTTCATTTCCGGAGCGATTTTGATAAATTCTTTCAGCATTTCTGAGTCTGCAAACCAGAAGAAACTTTTATTTTCATATCCTTTTTGGCGTACTAATGTAATCAAATCTTTTATCGGAGTTCCTCGTTTTACATCAAAAAAAATGTGTGCCTTTCCTTGTAGGGTATCTAGCATTTCGGCTATACGGGGTACGTGAATGCCGATAAATCGAGAACTGAACCAACTGCCGGCGTCTAATTTTTCAATATCTTTGGATAGCATATCTTGAATGGGACCTTTACCGTTGGTAGTACGGTCTAAAGTTTCATCATGCAGATTATAAAGTATATTGTCTTTACTTTTGCGCACGTCCACTTCTATCCAGCCGGCTCCATGTTTCAATGCAGCTAGAGCTGATGGAATGGTGTTTTCCGGCGCTATATGGTTCGCTCCTCTGTGTACTACGATTTCGATAGAGTCCTGGTACATCATTTTATGGGCATGTATAGGAAATGGGAATAATACCAAGATGGATGTCGCGATATGAAGTAATAAGATTTGATGACGTTTCATGAATTATTTTTTGCTTTAAAGGTTTTTATAAGAGCTTGCCGTAACAAGCCCTTATAAAAACTTATTTAATTTATCAATAACCGTAATTTTGCTTCCAGTTGGTGTTTGAATTCATCAAGCCGACAGATACAGGGAAGATTCTACGCCATTTCTCGGTCTTGGCTTCCGGATGATATTGATTTTTATATCCCCAGTCGTCTTCGAACTTTCCAAAACGGATTAGGTCATTGCGACGCCATGTTTCTGCGTAAAATTCACGTGCACGCTCTTCAAGCAACTCGTCCAATGAAGGAGAATGCTCCAATAATGGAGCGTTACAGTAGCTGCGTATTTGGTTGAACAGGGATTGTGGCGTATCACCGTTCGTAGCTGTTGCTCCCCGTAGAATAGCTTCTGCTTTCATCAGCAGAATATCTGCATAACGGAAGATAGGTACATCATTGCTTTGATTCCGGTTATAGAGGTTATAATCGTCTGCTTGAATAGCCCATTTGATGCATCGGTATCCCTGGCACCATGCGTTCAAGTCATTTCCAAGATCCATTTGGTCATTCAAGATGGTGATATTCTTGGTGAGGACAACTTGTTGTCCGTTGTATATATAAGGTTCTGTTCCCATTGTATGTGTGCTGATGTCATAATAGTTGATCGCACCTTTCATGATGATGTCATTGCGTTCATCTCCTTCCAGGCAAAAACGGTCTGCTGCTTCAGGAGTGACGATGAAAACGCCTCCAGCATTTTTGGATAGTGTTATACCGAACAGTCCTTTGCCGTCCGCGCCGTCATTGTTAAATTTAGGCCAGAATTGAAAACGGGCGTAAGTATTGGCTCTGGTTGATGTTTCATTATTTTGGTATGGCATTGCATAGATGAAATCTTTGATCTGATAGCCGTTGTCCGGCATGAATTTCTTGCGATAACCATCACTGAGGTTGAAATGACCAGAGGCGATGATATCATCGCAATATTTTATGACATCATTCAATTTGGAATTAGTCATGCTTGGATCATAAGTAGCTACATCATCACAGGTATAAACAGCCCAGTTTATATAGAGTTTGGCAAGGAGAGCCTCAGCCATCCATTTGGTTGGCTTGCCATAAGTGGAAGCATCAACATCTTCTTTTAAACCGCCGGAAGCCAAAGCACGAAGCAGGTCGCTTTCGATAAATTTTGTAATTTCGGAACGGGGAGAACGGTCGATAGCTTCAGAATCGCCGATCAAATGGTCTAATTTGGGAGTTGCTCCGAATGTATCCATAAAAATAAAATGATAGAAAGCACGCATGGCAAGTGCCGGAGCAATCAAGGCTTCTTGTTCGGCATTGTTTTCATCCTCTCCACCCAGGTCAAAAATTGCTTGATTGCACTTTGTGATTGCAGCCGGAATATCACCGGCCCAGTCCACGTGTGCGTCTCCTGGAAGGCTGGCATGAAGAGAGGAATGGATATAATTGCCGCCATCATACCAGTTACCACCAAATGTCACTGCCATGAATTCATCAGAGGACAGCAGGGCAGCTTCCATATAACGACGTCCTAATGCTCCGCCGAATCCATAATACAAACCTGCCATTTTCGCTTCTTTGGCAATTTCGGAATCCGGGTATTCTGTATAAGTGGATTTAAGATCCACATCTAGATCTGTGCAGGAGGAGAAGGTGAACAGACCACCTACTAGCCAGGTTATTAATTTTATGCTATTTTTCATATTAGTTTTCAATTATATGGTTAGAAATTCATGTTTACACCGATCATAAATGAACGGGTACGCGGATAGTAATTGGTGCGTCTGTCCATACCCGGTTCCAAGCCTCCAAGGTTGATTTCCGGATCACGACCGGAGTAACCGGTAATGGTGAATACATTATTACAAGTAGCGTATAGCTTGAGCGAGTTTATCCAGTTACCAATTTTGCCGAAAGTATATCCCAATGAAACCGAGGACAGACGGAAATAACTACCGTTCTCTATCCAGCGATTGGATGGTGCTTGAGATTGTGTGTCTGTAGCACGGTGTTCGGTAGCTACGCTTTTTAATACATTGCGGCCTTCTTTCACAAAAGAAACATTAGAGTATTGTTCTGCAGTGGCGTTGTAGATATCTTGTCCAAGAACACCAGTAAAGAATAAATCGAGATTCCAGTTCTTGTATTGGAAGTTATTGCTCCAGCCTAAATTTAAATCAGGTTGTGCACAGCCGGTAATAGTACGGTCTCTATCAGTTTCAGGATCTGTGGTCGTTTCGCCTGTACGCTCACCCGTTTCAGGATCGTGTACATAAAAGATGGATACTCCTTGGTTATTGTAGCCGGCCCATTCGTAGGTGTAGAAGGTGCCGATAGGATGTCCTTCCATGATGCGCTGTACGTCTGCATTTGAAGAATAACCTGCGATTTCAGGATCGGCTGCACGGATATAATCTACGGAATATTCACTGTTGGATATACTTTCTACGTTATTTTTATTATGAGATAAGTTCAAACTGGTTTGCCAAGAGAAATTTTTTGTTTGTATAGGAGTGGCATTAATGGTAAATTCAATACCTTTATTGCTGATATCTCCCACATTGGCCGGCATGGTTCCGAAAGGATAGCGGTTTGTGGAAACCTCGTAAGTGTATATCAGGTCGCTGGTACGCTTGTCATAGTATTCGATGGTTCCTCCTAATCTGCCTCCAAAGAAGCTGAAGTCCAGCCCGATGTTCAACATGGCTGTACGTTCCCATTTTAGGTCTGGATTGGCATTTGAGGCGGCTGCCAGGGTATGGTAACTATTCTGTGTGCCATTGGCGTTTGTATAGTTGAACCAACCTGAAGTACTGTAAGTCTGGATAGCCGAATAAGCTCCGAATCCGAGTGAGTTACCACTAACACCATAACCAACACGGAACTTCAAGTCATCGAAAACATTTAAATCTTTGATGAACTTTTCTTCGCTCATACGCCATGCCAACGATGCAGATGGAAAAGTTCCCCAACGGTTGTTCTTTCCAAAAGCAGAGGAGCCGTCACGGCGAATTGTTGCTTGAAGCAGGTATTTGCTGTTGAAGGAGTAGTTGATACGTCCATAAAATGAGATCATACGTAAAGTTTCCAAATGACCGTTATTATTGCTGGTGATACCGCCATTCTGCCAATCCATTTTATTGGCAAGGTTCAGATTATAAAAGGTGGTGTTATCATTGTAAAAGTCGTAGACATCCAGACCGAAACTGTCATTGTCATCATTCTGTTCCCATGAATAACCGGCCATCAGGCCCAGTTTGTGGATATTGGCGAATGTATGATCATAGTTTATGTATGTTTCAAGAATTTTTTTCTTGTTTTCTGTTGCAATACGTTTAGCTTCGCCATTTCGGGTGTTATATTGGGATTTGCTGGTATGGTATTCGTTCCATATATATTGTTCGTCTTGATAGGAAAGACTTAAGTTCCATTTCAAGTCCTTAGTGATATCTAAAGTACCTTTGGCTGTTCCTTGAAGGAGTTTCTTGTTATTTTCAAAAGTATCTTCATTGATCATGGATACAGGATTGAAGTTTTGGGAGATAGTTTTGTCGCTATACCAAGAGCCGTCTGCATTGGTGACAGGAACTAGTGGAGAATAATAATTCATGGCATCGAATACGGATTGGCCATCTTTGGCGGAATCAACGGTGGTACCTTTTGATTGTGCGGCATTCACATTAAAGGCTAAGGTGAGCCGATCATTCAGTGCTTTGGTTTGCAAGAATGCGCGGCCGCCGAAACGCTCGAAATCTGTACCACGTACGATACCTTGTTTGTTTTGATAACTCATGCTGGCACTGTATTGAGTCTTTTCTGAACCGCCATTGATAGAAACGTTGTGGTTATGACTGATTGCTGTGCGCAGTACTTCATCGTTCCAATTGGTGTTTGCTCCTTTGTCATTCGGAAGAGTGATGTTATTTTCCTTGGCATAGGTGCGGAGTTCGTCGGCAGTCATCATATCTAAACGCTTGGCAATGTTGTCAAATGCAAGATATGCGCTGTAGTTTACAGAAGTGTGCTCACTTTTACTACCTTTTTTGGTGGTAATCAAGATTACACCGTTAGCAGCCTTGGAGCCATAAATAGCCGTTGCAGAAGCGTCACGAAGTACGTCAATGCTTTCAATATCTTCGGGAGCAATCAGACTTAATGACATACCGGGAATACCGTCAATAACATAATAAGGTTCCATTGCCGCACCGGTACGCAGAGAAGAAGCCCCACGTAAAGAGATAGAAGCTGTACCAGAAGTCGGGTCGCTGCTTTGTACTACCGTCAAACCAGGGACTTTACCTTGCAACAACTGTCCAGGGTCAGAATAAACTCCTACATTCAGTTTGTCTGCTTTCACAGTGGTAATGGAGCTGGTTACATCCTTACGACTCATACTGCCATAACCTACTACCACAACTTCATCTAATGTTTTAGAATCTTCTTCCATAATAATCTTCAAAGAAGATCCTTTTACTGTAATTTCCTGGGTAGTGTAACCCACGTAAGAGAATACGAGTGTCTTTCCTTGTGCTACATTCAATGTAAACTGTCCGTTAAAGTCAGTGATAACACCGTTGGTAGTACCTTTTTCGACTACATTCACTCCGATAAGGGGTTCTCCGGTCTTGTCTGTGACAATACCGTTAACTTGATTTTGAGCAAATGCCAGTGTACTGTTTAATAGGAGTAATGCAAAGACTACTATCTGTGCAAATGTCCTTTGGGTTAGAGATTGTACGTTTAGCATAGAATTTAATTTTGGTTTTGATTAATATGTTCTTGTTTAATACTGCATAGTTCTCTATATATTATGAATTGGTTGTTACAGTTTGATGTATATTTTCTTAAGATATAGCGGATAACCGATACACCCCAAAAACAGAGTGAAAACGAGGGCGTAGACAGCTGAGGCAAGGTAGGCGTCGGTTATTCCTGAATGAATGGCTGCATAGGCTGCCGCCTTCCATCCGGTACTTCCCATCATAATGGCAAGTACTTCGCTCAGTACATAGAGGAATAGGGGGTTGACGCCGAAGATGATGAAGAAGCGGCACCATTTTTGTTTATTCCTTATGTCTATATAATACATTAATGTGGCAAGTGACATGGAAGCCGCTCCGCAGGTCACCAGAACAAAAGTAGGAGACCATATTCTTTTATTTAAAGGCAGCGCATCTGCCAACAAATAGCCGATACTCATCAGAATGAATCCGGTCAAGAACAAACGGAGCACTTTGTTTTCTGTCTGATGGCTTTGTATTATCCATTTTCCACATGAAAAACCGATACAAGTGTGGGCGATAGCAGAGAGAGTGCTTACAAATCCTTCCGGATCAATCGGGCTCTTCTGATAGAGATGTGCTTCGCCGAAAAGTTGCCTGTCAATGATGGATAAAATATTGCTTTCATCGCAGGTATAACCGTTCCCCATGCATAATATGACAGTGTAGCTTACCAGTAAGATAAAGGTTAATGTGGGGATGAACTTATGATTCATAAATAGGGCTGTAAAAGAAATAACACAGTAACATAAAGCAATGCGTTGTAGTACCCCGGGGATGCGCAGATGGACAAAAGGCAGGAAGTCACCTTCACATACATGGTCAAACCAACCGATTGCCCATCCGATGCATAGAATAAGAAATGTGCGTTTCAATATCTTGGTTACCACTTGTAGGGAAACGTTGAAATTGAATTTGTTCAATGAAATATATGTTGAAATACCCATGATGAACAGAAAGAAAGGAAAAACCAAGTCACAAGGTGTCAGTCCGTTCCATGCAGAATGTTGTAAAGGTGCATACGACACTTTGCCTCCTGCATTGTTAACCAGAATCATTCCTGCTACAGTGATGCCCCTGAGTGCATCGAGTGACAAAAGCCTTTTTTTAATGGGCAGTGCCTGCTGTGCGGTTTCTGTATCGAGTTCTTTCTTTTTCATCTTACTATCAATTGTTTATCAATGTTATAGCCTCTTTCGCTACTTCTATACAATCACCTTCGGCAGATGCCGCATAGGTGTTCTTTGCCAGTGTCCATGGTTCTTCCAGGGCATACCAATCTATGGTCATGGCTGGATTATCGGCAGTGGGGGTTGATGAATTACCTACTGGCAGTACAGGAAGTTTGCCATCCAGTTGGTCTTGCAGTACTTGCCAGTATTTTTCCCAACGTTTATAATAAAAGTCGCGCAGTAGTCCGTTCCATTCTTTATGGGCATAATCTCGTAACTTGCCGATGTCGGCGCAGTAACGGTTTCCCCATGTGGTAATTTGTACGCGGGCATTCCATTCGTAGAGGTCTTTCTCTTCAGATGTACTTCCTAGATTGCGCGCTTGTTGAATCCAGTTCCCTACTTTGAATTCTTTGCGTGTGCCCAACAGTTTGTCTTGCATTATCAGTAGTTCCAAGAACTGTCGGGTATGTGTGGCATAACTTTTTTTATCGAAGCTTTTAAAGTCGGCAACAGCGTAATTGTACACTATTCGGGCACGGTCGGCAATGGCTTGTCGGGTGATATCAACTAGATCATATTCAAAGTTGTTGTTACCGCGATATTTGTGTGCCACGCTCACCATCAATCGTGCGGCTTCTGCTGTGGTAGTGGGGTCGTAATAGTTGCACATTTTGCTCCAGCTGGATGCTTGGAAATTATTCAGTGATGGGCGCCCGCAAAAGATACTTTCGTGAGGACCTTGTTGGTTGTTGCCTGCCGGACAGTTGTAGATACCGTTTGCCAAGATTTGCCAAGCTTGCCAGATAGATTCATCGTCTGTGCCATAGCGTGCGCGGATGTATTGTTTTATCCATTCTTCTTTGGTAAACTTTTCTGCACGCCAAGGTAGTTCGCACATCAGTTCGAACATAACGGGATTATTTTCAATGCCTTCCATTGTCAGACCGATGCCTTTTAGCTGAGTGGCCAGTGGGTTGTCTTTGGTCAGGTAAAAATTATGAAGAAGTTGGTCCATCCTTCCATGCAAACCCACGTTCCCACCGAAATTTTCCAACAGGCAGAACAACCAGTTGTGTTCTTCGTATCCTTTGTCTCGTTTCCATATAGAGGGAATGCCCCACATGGGACGGCATTCGCTAAATAAATCAAGGATGAGCAGATCGCCGGGATTCAGCGCTTTCATCATTTCCGGGCGTGGATTTTCTGTCCATCCCTGCACCACCCACACAGCTTTTGGATTAGCCTTTTTCATTGCATCCATAATAGCCCTGCCGGCTTTGCCGAAGTCTAGTCCGGCAGGCAAGCTTTTGGCTTCATGAAAAGGATCGATGGAGTAGTAGTCACTTGTTCCATACAGCTTTTCGGTTTCTTCGTAAAAAAGGCTGGCAATCTGGGTAAACTTGGGATCGTCGGGCAGTAAGATTCCCGGCCGGTCAAATCCGTTCCATTTGTTGAGAGTGCTTTGGGCGGATTCCGAGGAGATGTTGCTTAATGTTTTCTCTTCTTTTCCACCATCAATACGTTTTCCCAAATCCAGTTTGGAGGGGATCATACCCGAGTAACCGGGCAGTACGGGGTGCATTCCCCATTCTTTCATTCGTTTCAATATCTTTTTCTGCAAGTCTTCTTGCTGTTTATACCAATTATCGGGGTTAGGGCCTCCCCATCCTTCCAGATTGTTCATTTCCCACCAGGCAAGGAATGCTGGTCCGGCAATAAAATCATTGATTTGCTGTTTGGAAAATCCTAAGCGGAGTAATAGGTTACGCCACACACATTCATGTCCTACGGCAGCAAGTGGCAGGTTGATGCCATGCAGTGCCATCCAATCCAGTTCCTCTTCCCAACGTTTCCAATCCCAAAATGCCATGGAGTAGGAGTAGGTGCAGTAATTGAAATCGTAACGCAGGGCCAGATTTGTTTCGTGGCGTTCTTTACGGAAGACGGGAGGAAGAACATTGGGTAGTGAGGCATGCATACTGTTCCATGACAGGTGGATTCCGGCATGATACTTTAAGTACCAGTTGATTCCGGTTGCTATATTAATATAGGTATTGCCTCGTATCACTACCTTGTCGCCTTTTTGGTCCAACTCGAAAAAGTCATTTGGGCTTTTGTGTAGTTCGACTGTCTATCCTTTCCAGCATTTCCTTGATGGGGTTTGCCAGTATACCGGAGGGGAGTAATATCAGCCAGCTCAATAATAAGAATGTGTTTTTCATATACATTTGCATTTCTGTTTTTTACAAATGTAAGGGAAACAAAGCTTTTTATAGGAGAATATGGTGCACAAATGGAGTAAAATAGTAAAGTGAACTATTTTTTTCCAAAATATTCGCTTGGAAGTACTCCAAACAGTTCTTTGAAGCATTTTGTGAAATATTTAGGGTCGTTAAAACCTACGGCATATGCGATTTCTGCAACAGAAATGTCACATTCTACTTTGGTTAAAGTGTCTTTTGCCACATTTAATCGGTAGTTTCTCATGAATTGACCAATGGATTGCCCTGTCAAAGATTGTAATTTCTGATTGACTAAGGTTTTGCTGTATCCCATATCGCGGATAAAGCGCTCTAAGTTATAATCTGAGTCGGCATAATGTTCTTTCATTAAATTGATTGCCGATGTCATAAATGTGTTGTCTTTGGAACTAGCGTTTATATTCAATGTTTCACAATTCATACTAGTGGAGAACATGGATTTGTATTTCTGGCGTAAGGCAAGTATATTTCGGATACGTAATCTTAGAATAACCTCATCAAATGGTTTGCACAGATATTCATCTACTCCTATTTCATAGCTGATTCTTTCTTGGGCTTCAGACCGGAGGGCAGTGAGCATGAGAAAGGGGATGTGGGAAGTAGCCAGATTAGCTTTTACCCGGCGGGATAATTCATTCCCGTCCATGACGGGCATCATCAGGTCGCTGACAATCAAATCAATCGTTTCTCTTTGAATCAAGTAAAGAGCTTCTGCACCGTTCTGTGCTTCTTTTAATTGATAATTGTTTTTGAGAATGGAACAAATGTAAGTACGCATATCTGCATTATCTTCAACAATGAGGATGGTTTCCTTTTTCTCGTTTCCATTGGCAGGAATGGAAAGTGGATGTTCATTCTGCTCATATTTTTCTTTTTCTGATTCGGCTTGGGGGATACCTTTTTCCAAAGGTAATAGTATTCTGAAAAAAGCTCCTTGCTTGGGATTGTTTCCTGCATAGATGTTGCCTCCGGTGCAGAGAAATGATTTTCTTACATAAGAATAGTCCGATTCCTGTGCTGCTTTGTCCATAAACGGGATATTTGATGCTCTTTTTGGATTGGTAGAAGCGTTCGAAAATACGTTCTATATCTTCGGGTACGATACCATTACCTGTATCTTTTATATCTATGAACAGCCAGGTATGGTTGTTTTTGTCGGTAAGGGAAGCCACATACAAACTTATTTTTCCATAATCGGGAGTGAATTTAACAGCATTGGATATCAGATTAATAATGGCTTTGCGCATATATTCAACATCAAATATCCAAAACGGGGTACAGAGCCGGAAGTAGGTGATGATGTTTATGTTCCGTTCATGGGCAAATACTTCGAAAGGCATTAATATATTTTGTATAAGGCGGATAAAGTTTTCGTTTGTCTTATTTAATACAACTTTGTCTGCATCTAACTTTCTGAAGTCCATTAATTCATTGACTAGTGATAGCAGATAATTGGAATTCCGTTCAGCTATTTGTAGCTGTTTCTTTACTTCCGGCTCATGGCTTTCGTCAAGGGCGCGTTGGATGGGACCGTTGATTAAAGTGACTGGTGTCCGGAATTCATGAGTGATATTGGTGAAGAAAGCAATTTTTTCTTCCGTTACCTCCTCGACGTGTCGTGCCATTATTTCTAGTTGTTTATTTTGTAACTCTAGCTCATGGGTGCGTTGGGCTACTTCTTTTTCCAGTTGTTTTTTCTGTTGACGGTACAGACTTATTTTCCATTGATAAAAATAATAGCTGCCTACGGTGATCAGAATGGCAAGCAATAAATAGAACCACCAGGATTTATAGAAATAAGGAGTGATGGTTACTTTGACTTCCGTTATTTTATCGGACCAATGTCCTTTCTCGTCTGTGGCACGGACTTGGAACACATATTTTCCGGAGGGAACGAAATTGTATCTAGCAGTATGTTCGCCAGGAAGGGTTTCTGTCCATTCATTCTCATAATTTTTCAAGCGGTAGGCATATTTCACTCGGTTACAGTTTCCATAGTTTAAGGTGGAAAACTCGATGGAAAAACCATGATCTTTTTCGTGCAGACGGATGGTATGTAAATTTGTTACCGCGCAGGGAGTTTTTCCGTCTGCTGGAGGATAGACCATGGTACCGGCGACACTGATTGAGGTCAGTTTGACTTTGGCATCCTGCTTTTTTGTCTTGGCTATATCGGGGGTGAAAGCGACTAATCCGTTTATAGTACCGAAATATAACAGGTTATTTTGGGGAGAATAATAAGATGCGTTCCAATAAAACTGATTATTGGGCAGTCCGTCTTCTTTTGTATAATTGGTGAAAGTCATGGTTTGTGTATCCAGTTGGGCGATGCCGTGGTTGGTGGACATCCACAGATGTCCCGTTTTATCTTCCACAATACCTATAATGGTATTATTGGGTAACCCGTCCTTGCGGGTGTAGTTATGAAATGTGAACTGTGTTCCGTTTTCTTCCGCTAGTTGATATAGTCCGTTCCCATTTGCCCCCAGCCAGATGGTACCATTATGATCTTCTATGATACAGTTTATTTTTTCTAATTGCAATGAAGTGGGTTCCGTCAGTTTATGTTTTAAATAGGTATAGCTGAATTGTGCGGAGGAAATGGAGAACGAGTGTAAATCCATAATGAAAACTCCTTCAGATGTTCCCATCCAAAGGCGTTTCTTGCGGTCGATAATGATGGACCCTACCGCATCGAATTCATTGTCGGAACGGTCAAACAAGACCCGGGTGAAACGCTTGGTCTTTTTATGGTAGAAATGAAGCCCTCTGGTAGTACCAAACCATAAACCATTGTTCATGGTGTCTTCACAGGCGCTGCTCAGGAAATCTCCTTCCAGTCCTATGGAGTCTTCCCGGATATGGCGTTGGAAAGTTTGGTTATGGGGGATGTTCAGATTTAGTTCATTGATTCCGACTCCCCAAGTATATGCCCATAAATGATTTTCGGAATCAATGAGAATGCCACGGATAGAGTTGTTACTGATGGAAGTGGGATTGTTCTGGTCAAAAGTATAATGAATGAACTCATCGCTGCCTTTGCTCTTTTTGTTGAGTCCTCCCTCTACTGTTCCTACCCATAGATTTCCGTCTTTGTCTTCGCTGATGGCATTGACCGGATTGGGGGAAAGAGAGGTTTCTCGAAGATAGTTATATTGCCACACATACGTTTGCAGACAATTGGGAGTCAATAAATTGATTCCTCCTATCTCGGTCCCTACCCAGATATTCTCATTGTCGGTCAGCAGGCAGTTGATGAAATTACAGTTCAACGACTTGTCAGGCATTTCATTGTTTTGGCGGATATAAGTAAAAGTATCGGTATCTCGATTGTATACATTGAGTCCGTTCAGAGTAGAAACGATGACATCTCCTTTGCTAGTCAGTTTAACTCCGGTTATATAGGCTTGACTTAGCATTCCGGGGCGATGATTGGAGTAACGGTACCGTTTCAAACTCTGCCGGGTATGGTTATACTTGAAGAGTCCGCGATTGGTTCCTATCCATAACAATTCCCCGTCAGTTTCCATGCAGAGAATTCTCCAGTCTTCTGAGAAGGGTTTCAGCAGCTCCGATACCATGCTGGTTTTCAGTAAGTGGTTGCTTCCTTTTTCAATACGGCATACATGATTATCTATGCCTGCACAGATGTATTCTTGCAGGTCAATAACAGCGTGGATGGGGGATTCTGTATCTTTTTTCAGTTTATAGTAATCTTTTATTTGCCCGTTTACGCCTAGTTCCAGATACCATAGATTCTTGTCTGTCGATATCCACAGATTGTCCTGCTTGTCCCGATAGATGGATGCAATGTAGTTACTTGCTAGAGATTTCAATTCGGCAGGCAGTTCTTTGTCCGTGTCTATCTGTGTATAATGTTTCAAGTCAATGAGGTCTATTCCTTCTTCCGACCCTATCCAGAGTCGTTGAAACTTATCCTCACAGACTTTATGCACGTAGTCGTTTTTCAAGCGAATGGAGTGGGATTGGGAATTATAATGAATGAATTGATAGCCATTATACCGTCCTATTCCATTATTAGTAGCTACCCAGATATATCCTTGAGTGTCTTTGTAAATATCATTGATGAAGTTATGGGGTAACCCAGTATCTTCTGTAATGAAGCTGAAATTATATCGGTTGAAAAAGTTATGTAAGTTTTCTCCAAATAAGTTCAATACTCCTCCTGTAAGTAGAAGAAGTGCTATAATGTGCGTTTTCATATTAGTAATTGTTTCCCAACAAATGTAAATAATAGTAAGATAGTTCCAAAACATTTGAGTGGAAATCTTGTATCTGAGAGTAATATAAGGAAAATGGCGGCTGGAGATTACAATGGAATTACAAAAGAATGTGATGAAGGCTTTTATGATATGTATGATAACAAAAAAGGCTCGCTATCTGCGAACCTTTGTGCTCTTCGTCTTGGACTTGAACCAAGGACCCTCTGATTAAC